>JGI24891J29808_1000127_pt1 | contig 95559 bp, 96 predicted proteins | sample FreactcultuFSWF8_FD_29808 | JGI IMG/M metagenome (IMG submission 29808)
TCCCACGTGGTCACCCACCGTAGTACTAATCTGCCGTTCAACTGCTTATGTATGGCAGAGCGGACGGGATGCCCAGTTTTCAGCTGACTATGGCCGTATGTGCTTGGATTGTTAAACTTTCAACATATGAACTTGCGTTTTGACTAGCATGCATTCATGTTTGCATCACGCTTATCGAAAAAGACCAGCACTGCCTCGCTTCCTCTAACTTTGATGATACCATCACGTCCAACACTCTCTACATCCAGATCACCGGTGGCATTGCCCTGCGGGAACGACTGCCCAGCAAAAGTGGTCTTGTTCGCGCTTCCTTCATCGACATGAGGAGCAGTCAATCTCTTCAGCCAAGCTCTGGTCCCCTTCTTCGAGTGTCCATACTTGGAGATGTCCAATGTGACAGTGAAGTCACTAGTCGAATTGGCGTAGTAAGGCTTCGAGTTAATGATGGCCAGCTTATTGAGTTTGTTCTTGACATAGAAAGCGTATGCCGCGAAATAATCCTTGTCAACACCTGAGGGAGTCCCAACCTGACGTATGCGCGTGTCTTGAATGGCAAATGCTTCGGCCATGAAGAGCTGGCTGGAGAAGCTGGGCAGGACTCTTGCGGGACCACGCTTTTCGCTGTTGCGAGGGTAGAACATGTCGTAGGTTGAGTAGCCTGGAGAACCATCTTGGCCCGCGGAGTTGACCTGCTGACTGCTCTGGAACACTAGCGCTGCTCCTTGATGCAGGTAAACAGCTGAAGCATTACGTGCGGCATATATCAGCTCGCTCTGAATTACCCACAGAGCTTGTGCGAAAGTGTCGGATACGTTAGGGTTGCCGGAGCACGAGATGGAGTTGAACTCGCCGATGATCCAGCGGTTGCCTGCGTCAAGTGCAGCCTTGGCAGAGGGATAGATCTCTTCATCAGCATAGCGTGCAAGCTCGGTCTGATTAAGGATGTTCTGGGTGGTAGCCAACACCGCTCGAGCTGGGTCGCAGGTCGAGAATGGATATGAGTGTATGGAGTAGTCGGCCACCTGATCGTCCGAATTGATACCGGCAGGAATAAGAGCAGCAGGTCGAACTTCCAGACCACTCTTGTCAGTAGTCGCAGATGATGCCCACCAGCGCTCACTGCCAAATTCAGCAGCTGAATCGTTGCCCAAAGTTCTGTTGACGGCTGCATCGATCTGGTTTGTCCAATTCTTCCATTGCTGGACGTATGCTGCGGTACTATTCTTCCATCTCGAGCTCGGGTAGTTTGTAGGCTCATTGCCAAGCTCGAAGAAGCTGATACTATCATTGCTTGCATATTTCGTAGAGGCAACCGCCATGTCTCTGGCAATGTCGAGCGAGTTGTTGCCAAAATTCAGCGTGGAGACGAACTTGGTACCCTCAGGGAAGTTCGACCAGCTCTCGTAGTAGGCAGGGCCGACTGTAGTGCGATAAACACCACCTTTCGGATTTGTGGTGCGAACTGGATCTGCACCTGCTGGGTCGAATATCATGGAGTCCATTGTAATGCCTCCGGGCCGGATCGTTGGTTGGCCACCATGATCCACGATACGATTGAGTAGGTTGAAAGCGAGCTGGTTGGGGCTGCTAGAGTTGCCAAAAAACTCTACCCAAAACGCAGGTTCGAACGAGAAAGATGCGAAGGAAGGGTCGTGTTCTATGGATGCGCCAGATGCAGTCTTTGGTATGTTCAGAGAGACAGCATCGCTGTGACCTCCAGTCGGTTGAGAGACGACAGCACGGGCTGCCAGGAGGACACTTGTATAGGAAGCCAGCCTCATGTTCGATGACTGCGGGAACCTCATGACGAGAAGAGAGTGCTATCCTGCGAGCTCAGAAGGAAAGGCGAAAGAACACATCGAGGTTGGCAGAACGTGATATATGCATTTCTGCTTGAAGAACTCGGGATAGTACTAACCCGAAGTATGGACTCTCGAGCGGAGTAAGGCATAGAATACGATGATGATCTCTGCTGTTTATCCGGTGCATGTCAAGAAGAGACCTCATCAGCTCCGGCGGGCACGATCTTCAAGAAGCCGCCCCATCAAAGTACTGATCACATCATACACAGAGGAACAACCACTACCGCAGCTCATTCTATTGGCCGATGGTATTTTTGCAACATGTCTGCGGCTAGATCCTTGCAGGCATCGGGCAGACCAGTCGACGGAAGAATGTGGGGGAAGAGTGCTTGGCTGTCACTCTATGATGTGCACCTTCGTGCTGAAGATCCTCCAGATTGCATCTCAGATGTAACGTTTACTCATCAAGCGACTTGAAAAATGGGAGCGACCCTAATAAGAACAGGAGTTTTGCTGGGCTGATGTCTGAGGTACTCGCCCAATCACCAGTTCAAGAGTTGTGTCTGAAGAGGAGTATTATCCCGACAAAAGAAGAACATAAAACTGTCAAGACGTTGTACGAATAATCCTATTTGATTTGTAGAGAAAACTGAAAAGTGGTATTTGTGGGATGCCTCCAACTTACCATGGGTATCAAACCGAAATTCATCATAACTCATCTCCTTCACCCTCTAGAAGTACATATTCTAAGATATCACTCAAAGTCAGCAAACCCTTGAGCTTTTTGTCCTCATCGATCACGACGAAGCGATGAACGCGTGATTTTCGAATTGTGTCGAAGATGGAGTCCAGGCGGTCGTTGAGAGTACAAGTGAAGATGCCAGGGAATTCCTGCAGACATGTCAGCTATGATCGCGTCCAACGAAGATCCCAATCGTTACCTCAGAGCGCTTGAGCAAGGCCTCTCCGACCGTCAGGTTCAGATCGTCATATACACCGCCCTTAATGAGTGATATGACATCGACTGCTTCGAAAACGTTGACAACACCACCTGTTTCGACGTTAGCAAAAGGCGCCCAGATACGTTCGAGCAGAGATTCGTACCTTCGCTGTCCAGAATTGGGACGTTTGATATGCTGTACTTAACAAGCAAATGAATCACGTCCATGACGGGAGTTTCCATAGTGGCTGTCTGCAGGTTGCCGTAAGTCCCGCAGTCAATGTCTCGCAGAGGCTTGCGCAGATTTTGTGTATCTTTGACGTTGACGGCGACGAACTTGAGGATACGGTATTGAGTAAGGACACTGACTATCATGGCGCGCTGTGTCTCATCATCGACGTCTACAAGAGGGATGCGACGAGCGCGAGACTCGAGCATACGACGACATGCAGTGTACAAGGACTGGAGAGGATGTACCGAGACGGTCTCGATGGGTTGTACGCCAATGGCTTTTTCGATGTCACGGAGACTGTTGAGGCGGAACTGGTCGACCTGTGCTAGGGCATCGGGATTCTGCCAGTAGTATTGAATGACATTGATGTAGTCCGAGGTGGTCAAGAGGCCGGCGAAGGTCGAGGTCTTGGAGTCCCAAAGAGGAGCGGAGACAATGCCTTGTTTGAGAAGTCAGTCGGAGGGGCTGACGAGGGGTAGAGGGTCTTGTATGCATACCATTCTGAATGAGGATGTTGAGACTCTTCTTGACCAACAAGGCCGTGTCAAAGACAATGAGGCGGTAACTGAGGGGCAGGACATCGTAGCTGGTGCGAGCTTTGAGGAATTCACGGATGGCTCGCTGTAGACAATGAGTTAGTCGAGGTTTGGTGGGATGGCTATGTTGGGGTTGACTGACCAGGCCATCAAGCTGCTCATGGTCGAGCGGACTCATCGGACCCCGTGATTTGGATACATGGCTTCTCTCACGAGGGCGGAGGTAATCGCTGGGCGCGACGAAGGCAGGCGAAGATTGCTGTGCTTGGGTCGATGTGGGAGTCGAGGCGGACGGGCTGAGACCTGGGATGGGTTCGTTCAAAGGCCCGGCTGCGCTTGCATCGGCCTCTGCCATGGTGGGACACTGCAACTCAGTCCAGTTGATCTATGCGCAACGTATAATCATCGACCTGGGCGGTTTCGGATTTGCTGCTGTCTCTTTCACTTGATCTTGATCTTGGACTGCTCCTTCCCTTCACCAAGCATCATGTCCCCGCGACTCTCGGCCCAATGATCGCTGCACCGTGCTCGGACCCGCGTTTTTGCGGAGAGATTCGAGAGGCCCCAATCAACCGTCCACCAAACGCCTCTTCTTGAGAGGGCTGTCTGTTCCGTCTCATGCCTCTGAAACAAAACAGAATCGTTTCTCATTTATGGAAGCACTCATCAGATTTTGTGTGTGTCCAAACGCTTGCATAGCACGGCCGCCCAGAATTGCTACTCACGTGCCTCTTGCTGTCTTCGGCTCTATTGTTTCAACAAGTGTGCCTTCTATTATGTATGTATCTCTTCGCTGCTTCCTTTCCACGAATGATTGCATTGAACTCTACAGTCTGTTTGTGGCAAGTCATGCGAAGTTTTCAGGTATTGTAGGCCGAGGCAGGCAGGGAACACCTTCTTCTCTGTTTGACATGCCGTCTGTCAATGTCATCGCACTGGTGCTTCCCCAAATGCCTACCGGCTTTAAGCTTAAAATTACCTATTTCTCAAGCCACAATCCCATCTCTTTCGTCACGCTTGACGGCCATCACCATTTCGACCGAGGCACCACGGTACGTCTGACGAGAAAACATCTTGACCATAACGCAGCACAGTCCAATCGGTACGATCCCTTTGTGCGAATCATACGTGCGATTGCCTAGACTGGCCATCGTGCCGTCGTTGATCCGCAGATCCACGCCGATCCATGGCCCTCAAATCCGGTCCAGTGACGAGTAGCCTTTTACCAAACAACCCGTCTCTGCCAGCTGAACCAAACCAACGAGGCAAGATCCAGGCGTCATGGCGATAGTCGGTTTGTGGCAGCCTCTTAAGGTAGGTGTTTTGCATCTGGTTTCGTGTTCCTCTTTGTCCATCATTCTCTGTATATCCCGACATACGACATGACGCCGCTATCAATTCTAATTCTTGGTGTATTGGCTGAGTTCACCTCTGCCTTTCCCGGCATGGGAAACATGCGAAGAGAGGCTGGTGTGCTCCCGCGCAGAGCCGCGGCCTCTGCTGTTAGTTCAGCAAACACTGCTGCCAGTACCTACCCAGCCTGGCATCCAGCGCAGAAGGGAGAAGGTAGTAACATGTCTGTCTCCTAAACAAGACACCTTTTTGACCAGTTCACAGTTCGCTCACCATGTCCCAGTCTCAACTCCCTGGCCAATCACGACATTTGTCCGCGAAGCGGCAAAGGATATACTATTCCAATTTTGACTGATTGCTTGAAGCGAGGTTTGAACGTTGGCGGCGACTTCGCTCTGGTCGTAGGCACGGCAGGCATTGGGTCCAACCCCAGCCCTCTGACCTCTGGCTTGTACTTCGACCTTGATATGCTGGATCGACATGACTTTTTGATTGAGCACGACGGCTCATTGTCCCGTGCCGACACCACCACGGGCGACAACCACAGTTTCAACCAAACCATTTGGGACACTGTGCTCGCGTACTACAGTGGTATGACAGATGCTACCATTCCTGTTGCGTCCAAAGCCAGATTCAACCGCATTCAGACGGAAGCTGCCAGAGATCCCAACTTCAGCTACAGCCCTGTCCAGTTCATCCTATCCTATGGAGAGACCGCACTTTACCTGTCCACGATGGGTGACCCAATCACTGGAGTTGCTCCCTTGGAGTACGTCCGCAGCTTGTTCGAAGAGGAAAAACTCCCTTACGAGCTTGGCTGGCAGCCACCAAAGACAACGACAACATTGGCCAGTTTGGGAGCGATGGCTCTTCAACTCAACCTCGCGAGCGGTGAACAGGTTCCTGAAGGCGTGATTCTGGGAGAAAAGAGTCTGAGAGCGGCACTGATCGGCCTCAACGCTGCCACCGGCGAGATCGAGAACAATGTTGTCTATGCTGTTGCGAAGCTGACTGGTGCGCTCGGTAGCTTGACTGGTGTTTTGAAAGGCTTGACCGGTTCGTAGTGTGTGTTCATCTTTTGAGGGAGATCGAAACACATCGCATGTTTCTCCCCAATCGGGTATTTGATCGTATGATTTTCTTTGTATCTGCAATGCCCACATCCGAGATTTTTGGTTGTACAGTTTCACCCCTAATCAGAGTGTGCTACTTGCTAAGACTTAGGTGTACTGAGATCTGATACACTTATTGGACCCCCTAAACCCGGGCACAATTTCCCACACGTCACACAGTCGGACTACAAACTGCTGGGAAGTCAGCAAATGTAAGCGGGATAGAGTTCAAAAGGAAGAACATGCATCTTTTTCACTCGTGCTTGCAACGACTTTTGAAGCACTATTGCAATCTGCACTATACAAGAGTAAAGTCTTCTGTACTCGAACAACGCACCATTAAATGCAGAATCTAATAAGCAACACAGCCTTTCCAGGAGGATGCTTTCCCAGATATCCTAGATCCATCACCGTATCCGACCAACACACCAGAAAGAGAAATGTGCCACATATCAGTCGTTTCCACCAAATATCGCATACCACCCTGCAACAATCAAACCTGCAGCACGGATTCCGAGATTGTCGTTCAATGTGATTACAGAAGAGTCATGGGCGCTACAGACACATGTGCCAACCCAAAGAGAGTGTATATGGGCGTCAGATGCGTCAAGGGCAGATGTCCATTGCATAGGGATTTCATGCAGGATGATGTTTGAGAGGATATCTGTTTCACGTTTTGCTTCAGAGGTTAGGAGTCTTCTATGTTGATGCTTTGAGTATGCATCGGCTTATCCAACTTATGTTCTATACTTTACGTAGTCGCAAGACGAGTCCCAAGTTCTTCAAACCTCCAGTGTATGTGTCTGCTTGCCTGGAAGCTTCAAAACGTTAATGTCAAAGAGTCACGAAGACATGAACAACAAGAGATTATGAGTGACGATCATAATTGTGGTTCCACAAAGCTACAGAACGAAAACGAAAAACAGCAACATTAGACTGTGTAGAAGCCATCCACATATCATCGAATTTCCATGGAACGCTCTATCCGAGTCAGTCGTCGGCAATCTTGACTATCAACAGTTGCTCATCTCCAAGTCTGAAGAACGTTCAGGCCCTGAACACGACCAGCATTGCCGTCCTCGTTTTCCTTGGGCTCGGCGGCTGTGGCCTTGCACTTTGAGGCATGAGCAGGGTAGTGCTCCTTTTGGCATTCCACAGAGCAATAGTTTCTTTCCTTGCAACGACTGCAACGCTTCAGAGCATTTCCGTCTTTTGCTTCCTTCGCACCGCAATTGCCGCATGCATCATCGGGTTGCTCCTCGCGGGCTTTGCGGAAGCCTACGCAAAGGGCCGAATGTCTAGGAGTATGGGCCTTCTGGCAAAATTTCGAGCAATAAAGTCTCAATCAGGCGTTAGTAAGTCGCCACCAAGAAGTCAGGAGAACCGCTTACCTCTCCTTGCAACCGGCGCAGCGCTTGAGATTGCTTCCGTCCTCACACTGCTGGGCACCACAATTTCCACACACGTCGACAGGTCTGTTGAAGTCGCCCCTGATGCGCTCGATGGTGGTGTTCTGCTGTGTGATCTCCTCGCCGACAGGCACCTTTTCAAGTCTCATCCAGGTGATCTCGGATTCCTGGTAGTGAGGATTGCCAGTATTGACGGTAAGGTTCAAGCCCTTAGAGTTGAAGGGGTAAGGGACGCCGTTGCGGTATTCAAGCAGAGCTTTGCCAAAGCGAGCCTCGCCGACTGGGGGAAGGCGGCATTTCTTGTAACTAGCAACGAGCTCTTGACGACACCAATCAGGGATTTGACAACCAAGCTGCATAGCACAGGCAGTGAGTAAACAGAGGGCGTTGCCGCGTCCCTTATCGCGCAGGTCGTTGACCATACGGATGAAGACGCCGCCATCAAGATGTTGTTGAAGCAGGTCTGGGTAATCAGAATTGTACAGAGTGAGATACAAGTCGTCGGGCTCGTCACTGGCAGTATCTTCCTTGTCGTCCATATCCATGTCACTGTCGCTGGCGCTGTCGCCTTCTTTTGCTTTGGTTGGCTGTTTCTTGGAGGAGTACCTGGCTGGATCGGCCAGGATCTTTTCCTTCACCTTGTTGAGATCGGCAGACTCATCAAGCAGACAGATGGTGTCAAGGTCGTCATCCGACTGGAACAGATCGTAACCCCAAGCTCCCTGCAAGATGTTAGTAGGGAACATTTAAGCAGGGCATTGCACACTAGATGCTCACCATGATTGCGAAGAGAGGGCGCGATGTGTGATGAAAGTGATGGGGCTGAAGTGTGTGAACAGAGAAGAAGTTGTGAGAGCTTCGCGGCGAGAAGGGGGAGAATTAAATGGAAGGCGCGTCGCGGGCTACAGTGTTATCTTCCCTCCATTTGTCTGTCTCAACAAACAAGAGCTGCTGCCGGCTACCTGCATGCCGAGAGCTTCATTGCAGATGCACCACATTCTCACCCGATCCATTGCATACAGGTAAGCGAGGTAGCAATTCTTCTTTAGGTTGCGAAAGGATGCATGCTGTTCCTCCCAAACTGCTCCCACCTCTTCAAGTGTTTGATAATTTGAGATGGTCTGCGAAATTTGAAGTCTCGTACTCGGTAGCACCAGTATGTCGATACAATATCACACAAGCAGAGGCCTGTACTCGAGTGAATCATCCAGCACAGGACCAACGACACCAGGTCTGTACCAAGATGCACGATGAAGGAAATTGGTCGCAAATCGGGGTGACGGTCTATGTTGACATTCGACCATACCGCCTTCCTCTCTCGGCCTTTCTGCCGACGCTTCCAGACGGACATCAACTGTTCGAATAAACCTACCACCTTGTCGCACAACCCATAGGATTATTAATTTCCAGTCTGTTGTTGAACATTTGACTACAGAACTTCAATCACGACTGCAAGAAATTCTGAAACACTTGAAGATTAGTTGACTTTGATGGACTCGGCGACGACTCAGTAGATCAAATCTGGATTGATCGTTATTGGCCAGTTCAAGAGACCAATCGACTTCAGACTTCCGGATGCAACAACAAAAGATCCACGTCGCTTACAGCAAAAGCTCCTTTAGGCTTCCATATCATCTATGTATCAGTGCTTACAAGAGGTTATCCCAGTGTAGGGACTATGGGCTACGTTTTGTTCAATTGTTACACACTTTCATGCTCTCTGACAACCCCACTTCCTGTCAACCAATCCATCGAATCGCATACACATCGCCCGTCAATGTTCCAGGATATGCTGCGGCACTCTGACCGACAGACATGTGTTGTGCGGAATATATTCAACCAGAACTAAACTTCGTCCCCTAGTGTGTTTTAATTTGCAGCCACCGGAAGGCGTTCAACTTTTATACCAGGTCATTCGTCCAAAGAAGAACAGCTCTGCAGAGCTGTCTCAACGAACGTCGAACTCATCGTCAGATCCATTGTACCTCTCGGCAGTTGCCTTGGAAGGTGCCTGGGAGCCTGAGACGTCGGCGTATCCCGCTCTGGTATTCCTACTCTCGCATTTCCATTAATCATGCAGAGGCACTATGCGTGAGTTTTTCAATACCATTACAGTCACCTGGTGTCGACATCAACTATTCTATACTCCCCTGGCAGGAAGGCATTCTCGAGCAGATCACAATAACCACGTGGGAAAACTTCGTTTGATATATCATCATGACCTAGGATGTTCTGCCAAAAGTGCAGATGACTCTTGTCTTTCGCGAATTGGATTATGCGTTGGTTTGCGGTTGCACAGAAAATTCTACACTAATAGCTTTTTCTATGACTCCTGCGCCATACAGACGTATAGAAAGTCCTCTGTGCCAAAAGAAAGTAACCCAGCAACCTTCTCCCACTCACCATCCACTCATATCACCATCTACTCATATCACCTCCTCAACTCAAACAACATGGCAATCAGCACTCCCTTCACAATGAAGACACGCTCAAGCGTGCGTGATCAACACAAGGTCCAAGTCACGCACAAGTTTACGACAATCAACGGCAGACGAGCCGTTCAGCTCTTCACGGAGAGCATCAACGGCAAGGGATCCATGACTCTATTCCTGAGTCCCAGACCTTCGCCCAAACTCAGACTGGGTAAAGTTCCCAGAAGGCTATTCACTAAAGCCGCAACACCTCCCTGCCTGCTTCATCACGGTCCTCAGGCAGAAGACGACGAGAAACCCATGGTATGGACAACCAGCAGCCTTACCGACAGCGAAATGTTGGATGCTCAGACGACCAGCAGCAACCACCTCGCCGACAAAATCATCGCCACTGTCGATGACAGAATGGATATTGATCCTGCAGAGAGCGATATCACAATGGCTGGCATCGAATCAGAAGCTCTCGCAGAAGTGGACGTAAAGATGGAGGACTTCGACGACGAACATGTCGACATCGAGATGAAGTAGGCCTCCCCGGGCATACCATCAACATTGCCTTGCTTTTTTTTTCTACCCATTATCGCATCAAAACCATCAACGAGCATCCTTGGAGTTTTGGATGTTTGAAATTATCAGGGTCGTCAGTCACATAGAATACATTGTTTGGGAATTCGGAGTACGGTACATTTGGGATTGATGGAAAGATGGGAGGATTTTAGAGGATATCATACATGTCGGGAAGTCTTTGATACACATCATCAAAAGAATCATGAATTTATACACCACGAACACCTTCCTCGTCTGTCAAGTACCATCAGTGCGTGTTGGTGGAAGCTGTCTGGCATTTTCATCTGAACGAGACTTCGAGCTTGCTAGTCCTGCTAGATCTCATGGAAGAACTTGCAATGGGCACAATAAACAGCAGAAAGAGGAGGCACACATGTAGCAGAGGACCATTGTTTTTGTCCAGCTACCTGAGAAGTAATAGAAAAAAAGCCATTTCGTTATTTCCGGCGGGTATCGATTATGTTGTCGTCAAACGCCCTTCAATTCTTGCTGCCGTTTCTGCACCTTTTCGTCTCGTACTCGAACCTCCATTGTAGTGCTCGCCCCATGAGCACTTCACACGCGTGTGTGGACTGGAATTGGGGTGGCATTTCTGACGGGTGTTTGTTCGTCCCCGGTGAATCACAAGCAAATAAGACAGCTAGGTAGATTATCAGGATATTCAGAATTCTGAGATGTTGACCTTCTGGTTGACGAAGTCCCATAGCATTTTAATGAGCTGGTCCGGAAGCGTGTAAAGGTCGACGTGGAACTCGCCGTCTGTACTTCATGTTAGTGTCAAAGTGTTTATCGCAGTGGCCGAAAGACGTACTCTCAACATCGTTCTTGGTGTATGTCTCCTCGGTCTTGTTGTCGTGGACCAGTTGGACGACGTGCAAGAGGTCGTCCTCACCGAGTCTCTCCAGACCCTCGGCCAACTTCTCCATATCAACTTGCTGTTGTATTTGTCAGCCACAATCGTTCTGAGAAGCAGGAGAGTAACGTACAGTCTTGGAAGTCTTCTTTCTCTTCTCGGGCTTGGGAGCACCGTTGGCATCGCCCACTGGCCCAGATTCCCTCAGTCTTTCTATGAGTTCGGGCTTGGGGTTGCGGAAAGTCTGTGTGTTGTTAGTCATGGGTTGAACAAAGGGCTATGGGTCAAGACATACAAACTGCTGCAGACTCTCATAGCGCTCTTGCTGGAAGTTCAAGTCGTGGAAGACAGTCTGTTCGCCCTTTGGCTGGGAGAAAGGTTGAAGGACAATAGACATGTCGAATTCACCCCATCCTTGCTCTTGAATCCTGAAAGGAGGGTTCTTCAGATCTGCATTATGTATTCACGTCAACATCGGTCTCTTTCTGGAAGGTGGGCTCGAAGCTCGAGTAGAACTGGGGCGCAGCGTACGTTGTGTGGCGCGCTTGCCGAAAGACTCGTGCAGGCGGTAGGTCACCTTCTCGAAACAGGTGGCGGGCAGTTGTTCGTCGTTGGGTCCTACTACGTAGATCTCGATGCTCCACTCGCGCATAGGGAAGCCCTCGACTTCTGAGGGGACATCAGGCCTGTGGGTGGAAGAGGACTTGTCAGATCGGTCTTTGCGGCGAAGCTAGCAGGGGCAACAGCAGCAACATACAAGACGTGCTGCTCAGTAACGAGCTTGATCTGACGCTTAATCTGTAGGCGCGTCAGTATGTCGAAAGGCCAAATGGATAGGGAAGTTGGCGCACATCAGGCATCGTGGTACTGCGATGAAACTGGGGTAGAATGAGAAGGCTCGGCGCGGAGATGTGTTATATAATATTCACCAGAGACGGGTCAATACAGCGGCAAGGATGTTTAATGTAAGAATTAGATGGTTAGACACGACCCTCTGCTTTTGCGACGCCAGACGCGACAGCTGAGCGTGTAAAGTTCCATTTGCGGGGAGCCTTGAGGCTTGCTTGGCACAATGACGACGGTACAATTGTGAACCGAGAATTCCCCTTTCACACATGCAAGACAAGAAGTAACTGGAGGTATTGTGAAAGAAGATCCGAAGACGTAGATACATTAACCGTCATGTGCTCTATCTAGATGAAGGCGCTAAGGAGACTGGGGAATAATCATCATCATCTCGGGGCCGTCAACGAGAGATCAGGGAATTTGGGGAGGGGGGATGCAGTGCAGAACGCCCAGAATGCTGAATGCAGAATGCATCTCGGTGTCTTCGTCAGATGTGGGTCGTGATGTGGGCGAGGAAGATGTGGCATGTGCATGTGATAGGGGGGCTTCAAGGTGTTGGTTGGATTCTGGGCCTGGCTACTGCTTGGTGGTGCACAAATGGCGGCGTGGTCATCTGGTTACTAGACCAGTATCTAGTCAGTCTTGCTGAAGAGGGCCTCGTTCTCCTGCTGGGCCTTGATGAAGGCCTCCTTGAACAGGTTGGCGTCTGGAGATACGTCAGCATGGATTCAGAAGCGCAAACAGTGGCACAAAACTCACTCTCGCTGTTGCCGAAACGGATGGCAAGGGTCTGAGCCTCAGGCTCGCCCTCGGAAACATCGGCGGAAGCGTTCCAGACCCATGAGCGGTCGCTGCCGACGTTGGGGGAGAGCTTCATGTCGGGGACAACGTAGTGGTTGGCGCAGACCTTCAGGGTCTTGTCACGACGCATGACAAGTCTGGTTCTGCCGTTCTCCTTGTGCTTGAGCAGACGGACCTCACCGGTACCACGCTCCTTCCACTCTCTGCTGTCACGGTCGAACTTGAAGAGCTTGGCGCGCATCTTGAAGGTCTGCTCCTCACTCTCCTCGTGTGTCTTGGTGTCGACTTTCTCGGTAAGGTGAACAACGGGTTCGAAGTGGACATCGGGCTCCTTGTCGTCGACCTCTTCCTCCTGTGGAAGGTATATCAGCATCTCGTATCGAATAGATAAGGTGCAGGTAGCGAGCGCATCATCTTACCTCGTCACCGGTCTTTGCTACGGCAGCCTTGGAGCTTCCGCTGGGCTCATCAGCGCCCTCGTCCTTCTCCTCAGCCTTCTCCTTCTTGGGACCACCACCGAACATGCTGAAAACATTGTCCTTGACGGCGGAAGCGGTTGCAGCGGCGGCCTCGGTGGCTTGCTCGGTGACGGTCTTGGTCTCCTCAGTCTTGGGAGCGTCGGTGGCGGCGACGTCCTTGGGCTTGTTCTCGGCTTCGGACATGATTGCGATGTGGGAGTCGATGTGATGGGGTTGTGTTGAGAGTGCCTTGGTTGGCGAGAAGTTGATCAGATGGATTGTTTGGTGGATTGCAGTCAAAGGAACCTCAAAAACACAAAGCAGCCCCGCGGCAAGCAGCAAGATTCTGGCGCAGCCTCTCGCCGCGAACGGGCCCCTTTTGTCCCCTTGGCTCTGGTTTCATTCGCTCCTTCACGTTTCGCCAACGTTGCCAACGTTGGTCCTGCTGCGTCACTGGGGCCTGGAGAGAGCGCTTGCCTGTCTTCCGGCGAGTCCGCAATATAACTCCTCCGTACGATAAACACTTGCAGTTCCGTAGCAACCAACACTTCGCTCTTTCCTCCATTCAATCCACTCAGTCAACACAATGATCCTCCTGCCCCGTCCGTGATCCGCTAGTCTCCACCATTTCCTTGTTCAATCATCAACCAACATGGCTCCATCGTCCTCCGTTGGCTCCGATATCTTTGCCATACTCGCCTTGCTTTCTATCTCGACAACAGTCATTCTTCTTCTCCGATACTACCTTCCTTTACGAACTACTCCCGCCTATCTTCTGATTCCTGTCTTCTTGGCCCTCGCCCTCCCGTCCTCCATCGTCCTCCTGGTACCAATTGACTTGGCCTCATCGTCCGGAACCGACACAGAAGGCCAAAGAGGAATATGGCTGCCCGACAACGTCATGCTGGTCGCATGGCGACTTGCATACTGGCTCACCTTTTGCTTGACATGGTCCGTCAACTTCCATATGATTCCTCCACTTCGTTCACGCTCCCGCTAACACATTATCCCTAGGTTTGTACTCCCTCTACTCGGTGAGTACTGTGACTCAGGCTACCGGGAACCCAAGGACCGATTCATATATTCTCTCCGATCTAATGCGCGCTACCAACTCATCACTCTATCTCTTGGAACCACTGGCGCAATCTACTTCTTTTGGCAGAATCGCAATGATGATACTACAACCAAGGCCACAACACTCAAGGCTCTAGTCATGACCATGGCGTATGCATACGGTCTGATTCTGTCCATCTACCTTATGGGTCATGGACTGGTTGCCATACCACGCCGTCTGATCAGAGATGCGACTGTCAGTGCCAGATTGAGGAGGCTTCAGACTCATGCGCCGGGGATACACGACAAATTAGATGAGGCCATTGATGATTTAGCACAAGTCGAGGCTCAAATCCTGCAGTTGCGCCAGCGCAAGAATGCCATGCCCAGAGATCTACAAGACTGGGTAGAGGAACTCTACGACACATCTAACCTGCCCGAGTCACGTCCCACTGCCATATCTGCACCTGCACCCCCACCCGTCGTGACGGAGAGATATATGGCAGAACTTTCTCGAAAGGTAAAGCGCGCACGACACAAGCGCGCTCGCTTTACAGGCGAGTGGAACCACTTGGTTAGGCAAGCTGCCAGACTGCAGTCGCTCATCGATTTTCCTTCATCGCAACGCCCAAAATCAGCCAACATGCGCTATCATGTCCAGGTTCACGTTTTTTCTGCCCTTCGCATCGTTGCGGGTGTTTTCCTTGCATGTGCATCCGTTGGGCTTATCTGGTCAGAAGTGGTTCATGAGAAGGCGCCCAAGCTGTCCTTGGTCGGCAAGAGTGTTGTACACCACCCCTCAAGCTCTCGAGGGCAGATCGGCTTCGCTGGTCAGATGATTTCCGCTGCATGGCTGCTTTACATGTGTGCTGCAGCCTTGTATTCGGTGACAGAAGTCAAGGTCTGGGGTAATCGTGCGCTCGTACGTCGTCAGACCTATGCTGAAAGCGCTTGTTGGTACAGCTTGCAAGTGGCAAAGCTTACAGTGCCGCTAAGCTTCAACTTCATCACCATGATTGACCCTACTATCAGCGAGGGTACGACTTTCTTCCGCTTCCTCGGACGGCTGATCAATCTGACACCGGTCATTGGTAACTTCTCTGCTTACTTCCCTATTGTTGTCTTGCTACCTGTATTCGCGACTCTCTTCAACCTATACGGCAAGGTTAAGAACATCATCGGATTCGGCGTGATCGAAGACGAACACGACGAGCCAGGGGCTGGCACTTGGCGTGAAGGTCGTATTCTTATCGAACGCGAGCTGCAGGCCGATGGATCACAGCTCAATATTGCTTCTTCGAGCCTGTTGTCTTCAGCCGAGCCATCACCACGCCATAGTGCTGATCTCAATCGACCATCTCGATTGACCAACAACAATCGCGCCTCTGCCGCCAGAAGAGCTGCGGCAAGTATGCCTGCTGAAGATGAAGACACCAGCGACCGTGCCTTCTTCCAAGACGTCGGCCAGCGTATGCGCAACACATTCGATACAGTGGAGACGCCGGCATGGCTTAGAGACATAGGCGAGGGTATCAAGAAGCCCAAGTGGATGAGTGGAGACAACGATGACGGTGGTCAGGGCTCAGGAGAAGGAAGCAATTTCTTTGGAAAGCTGTTCGGCGGCGGCGGCAGCAGTAGCAATGGTAATATCAGATTGTAGTATTAGTTAGACCTAGGCTTTTTGTTTTTTAGCGAGGTGTTGGGGATACGTACGTAGATTGTTGGCTTTTGGAGGCTTCGCACAAGTAGGATCTCGAAGAGTCCTTTCTCGCAAACAAGACGAAGTATTTGTACATGCAGGAACTTATGATTATGTACAGGGCTATCTAGATGGTCTGTTGTCTGTCAGACTCTCACAATACTTGAGGCAAACTTTTCGTTTGCTTGAAGATCCTTGTCATCTTTCCTTCAAACCACCAAGACTTTTGCTCGCAATCACGACACCTTGGTAGTCCTATCATTGCACAACCCGAGCAGATGGTCTTGATATCCAGAAGTAAGCCCTTGTGGTTCTTGTCATCGTTAAACCTGGATACCTTGACCCCTGCTCCATGAGTATTCGCGCGAAAATCACGACCGGTGAGGGCATCCTGCCAATCTCTCTCTTCTTCCGGGATCCGTTGGTAATCCATCAACACACTTAAAGTGCAAGAAACATACATTTCGCGTGTCATTTGTGGGTGTGTGCGCAGCAACGGCGGTAGTCTGTAGTGGGCCCTGTGTTCTCTACTGATATACCGTAAGTGTGGTATCGAGCTATTCTGACTCCTTTTAGTTCGAGGGCATACTTGTAGATTGTATTTCGGACTCCAAGAGGGAGCATCAAGAAGGTTGTCGGCTTTTGCTATTGGGCTCCTGCATTGATGAGGATACGGAAATTGCGGTTTGAAATCGTCGAGTGGAAGATTGTTCCCTCTTTTGGCAGTGACTTGGAGTCAAGTTTTGTCATGGTTTGAACGGAGTCTTTTGGGATGGTGTGGACCAATGGACCCGGTGTGCTTCGATGTCGAATTACTTGTATGGAATTATGTGGTGAGGGCAAATCTGCGCCTGATGTGTATGACCATACGATTGTTTGTGGTGACATCTTGGTCAATGTTCTGGTTTCTTTGCGACCGCTGTAGTGCGATGAGAGCTTCAACAGATCAAACTTGGGCCCTCTTATCGAAATGAACACTCGTGGAGCGACGAATTACTCACAAGTGCTGTGCGTACCGTGAATTGCATGAACGACTGCTTTGACAGCCGCACGAGTCATCGCAGTGATCAGTCGCAATCTTGCTCACGAACGCTTCGAACATGTTCTAGGTAAGCATTTTGATCATTGAGTATTACATATATGTACATGCCTAGACGACCATGGTCTCAACTGAGCCTACAGGGCGGCCGGCGAAGCCTACGAAACCATCAACCACGTTCTTTCTCGTCGGCTCCGAGCTGACGTTCTTGCCTGCCAGGTAGCCCATCCAGATCAGCCTGCTGATTCTAGGATCCTCGACCTTGCCGACTCTCTCGATGCCGGTGCCCTTGGCGGGATCTTCGAAGAGGACTTCCATGGATCCAGGAGCATCTCTCAACATGAGGACAACAGAGCCCTTGGGGGTGCGACCGCCGCTGAACATGCCCTTGAAGTCACGCATGGCGTCACCGAAAGATTCATTCTCATAATCGGCAGTGATGATCTTGGGGTTGGTCTGCTTGACTCTGTTGACCTCTGTCGTGGCACGCTTGATTCCGTTGACCCAACCGTCGCGCAGATGAGCAAAGTCGGTGTTCTTGGAGGGGACAACACGCCATGCGGAACGGATGCCCTCCTCACGCAGAAGTTGTTCCCAGATCTCAACGCTAGTGTCCGGGTCGAGCATACGTTGCTTGAGACCGTCCTTCTCGCCGGGGACGAGTGTAGAAGCGTCGGGGTTAATCAGGTGGATGAGACGGGCCTGGAGAGTCGAGATGTCTTGAGTACGAACATAGAGGCCCATGACGTAGACCTCAATGGACAGGAATGACACGGTACGGATACCAAGGCCGACCATGGTGTATTCCTCTTGGTTTTGAACATTGCCAGGGTTGATGCGGGAGTTGGGTTGAGCGGTCTCGGACTTTGAGGATTCGGTTCCAGGAACAGGTAGATAGATCTTGCGAGGGAAGTAAGGTACGCTGCCACTGCCAGTCTTGACTAAATCCAATTCTTGGTCACCTTCAGCTACGATCCTCTTGTCCTCACCAGCACCGATGATGTGGACATGACGGCCCTGGAAATCTTCGGAACCTGGGCCAGCGTCCAGTTGGGCCTTCTTCTTGTTGGCACTCTTTTCTAGCTCGTCCAGATCCAGGTTGTAGAGAGTGAGTGTAAGGCCACCAACGCTCATGAGTAAGCCAACAGCGGCGAATCGCATACGATGCATTGCGTTTGCACGCTTGGCCTCAAATTCGCGACGGGCGGCGAGCTCATCCAGAGGATTGACGGCACGGTCTTCTGCATCTTCCGAGTCGATGTTCTGTTGCTGGTCAAGGAAAGAAGGAGCTCTGGCGGAGAGTGTTGAGCCCGTAGCGCGAGCTGCAGGGTTGCTATATCTCGACGAGTAGCGACTTTGCGACAAGGTCGACGTGACACGGGGATTTTGGAGCATGCATCTTGATCTGGCAGAGAGCAATCGCATCGCTGAGCGGCACGGAGTCGCCATTGTGCTGCTTGACATGGTTGTGATGTTTGGAGGCATCTCGCCATGGCAATTCGACCTCATGCATGATGGCATTCATCCTCGCCAAGCCATCCCTCGAGCTCCGCCATTCAACTTCCCCTCCACCGAGGACATGAGTACGAGTACCAATCTTGCACGACTATGCGTTCCATACTGTTACTTCTGAGTATCACATGAGATGAGGAGTTACAAATCACTGCTGTGTTGATTCATCTTATTGTCTGCGGATGTTTTCAGATCCGTGTCGGAGAATAGATCATTGCAGCGATGTCTGAACGTCTTCTAGAATGCTTGAAATGACGTGCTGTTTGCCTGAGAGGGACGATCGTGGCTTTGTAAGCTCTTGTTTCTCAATAAAGCAAGCCAACACCCCTCTCGACCCAATACCATCAATTGCAAACCCTGTCCTCTCGACATCTACACCCCTCACAACTCGCCCATCATTAACTTCGTACGAAGCTTCTTCACCCGCGCGACCAGTCCCGCCAGTATGTCGTCCGCAAAGGCCAAGGCTCAGAACATCATCGACCAGAACGGCGTTGGTATGCTTCACTTTTCGACGCAGCGGCAGCTGCTGTTGTGGCGCAAAAGCTAACTCTCCCCAGCCGTCTTCTCCAAGTCGTACTGCCCTTACTGCAAGGCCACCAAGGAGCTGCTCTCCAAGTCCGGCGCCAAGTTCTACGCTCTCGAGCTCGACCAGATTGGTAAGAATTCGCGCCGAGCTGTCTTATCTCATCGGAACTCGACGGCTAACAATTTCTTTGTAGATGACGGTGCCGATATCCAGAACGCCCTCGCCGAGATGACCAGCCAGCGCAGTGTGCCCAACATCTTCATCAACAAGGAGCACATTGGTGGCAACTCGGACATCCAGGCTCTCAAGAAGGACGACCTCAAGAGCAAGCTCACCGCTGCCAGCGCTTTGTAAAGGTGCAAGCAAGGAGGATCATGATATCACGATAGATACCGAGCGCAAATACATGCATGCGTTATAAAGCTTGAGCACATGTTGAGATTCTGTGCTTATGTCAACAGTGACCGAGGTATGAGCATGCGCATGAGCATGAGCATGCGGGAGCACGCTCGCATTGCCCGGAGAAAATGTGTTGCACCGCTGCCTCTAGATGTACAAGGATACCGAGGGTGACCGCCCATAGCCCAGGCACTCGAAACAAGACAAGAGGTGAACGAATCACACGGTATCATGTAGTTTCTCATGCGACAGCACCCGACCGAGAGAAAGCGGTACATATTCAGGTAAAGTACAGAGTAGGCGGCTAGCAAGAGTGAATGACGACGACTAGACCGCCAAATAATATACAGAGAGATGCAGGTGGATGGGCGAAATGGAGGTCAGTCTGCCCGACCAGATAGCAAGCGCACATGATGCAGACAGAGTTGCAGATGAATGCATGCGCGGCACTCAAAATGCATCAATGGAAACACGCCATGAGTGCTGCCCGCAATGCCCGGGCGGTTGTAGCGCAGCAAAAGGTGGGATTGGCTGTGCCCGTCTGCGCCTCATCATGTCCATCACCCTCGCCCGTAGATTGAAAACCGGTCAGCCTCAGTAATCGAGGTATCGAACCCCTTTTCCCGCTTGCTGCTGGAAATCCTTGCTGTACCTTTTGCAACAACAAGAAGCAACAGAATTGGAAGAGGCTCCTGTAAGTCGTCCCTCTCCGGCAGGATGATGCGTTGGCTTACGCTAGAGACTAGACCCCATATCGTAGCTTCCCTCCTTGTGCCCAGCGACCGCAAGTACCTGCCAAGTCTCGAATTGGTCTGACTCGATCCGCTGGTCAACTCGAAACATCCATAACTGTTTTCTGCTCGTCTTCGATAGCTGCCTACAATCCACGCCCATTGTCTCTCGCTCTGCTCCCGCCGTCGACCCACATCTCCCCCGCCGCGCGTCAACTCTCGAGAGTCAAGACCATCCTCTACCCAGGAAACCCCCCGCTTTTCGAACGCGGTAACCTGCCCGTCGTGGCCGACCATCAAGATCCTCCGTCTACGCCTCCGTCGTCCTCGTCGGGTGTCTTGCGACCGCCCGTCGCTTCGGTCGACATGGCCTCGCCGGCACCGCTCCTGAGACCGCCAATTCCTGGTAGCAGGAACACGAGTGCATCACGCACCCCCAAACTCGGTCTGGCTATTCCGCCATCGCCAAACGCCAGGCCTCTGAACCCAGCCAACAATTCACATGCTGTGCCCCCTCTACAAATACCACCTCGCCAGGGCCCTCCAAAATTGAGCCTGGCTACGCCAATGGGAAGTCATGGAGTTCCCCAAGAGACGACCAGGAATGCTGCTAGAGGGAAACTGCCCCCACTACAAGTCACTGGACTCTCGACCGCTCAAGGTGCTGGAAGTAGTGACGACAGTGCTCGTTCAAGATCCAACAGCAATGGCGCGAGCAACAATTACTCGACCTCTACCACCGCATCTTCATACTCGGCCTCTCTTGCCGGCTTGATCGGTGGCCAATCTAATTCACAAGATCCTCTTTCTGCCGCTGGCTCATTATACTCGTCATCGTCCGCTGGCGGACTTGGTGGCACACACATGGAACGAGATGGCAGTATGCAGGGTGCAATATTGCCAGACTTGGAGAAGCTGAGTTTGGAAAAAGGAAGACCGCTAGATGTTGAAGATTTGGACGATGCTGGTTGGAAAGTTGCTGCCAAGGAGAGCAGAATTGTGGAACTTGGAAGCCTGGGAGAAGGAGCAGGAGGTGCCGTCAATAGGTGTATACTCAAGGGCGGAAAGACGGTCTTCGCGTTGAAGGTAGACATCTCTTCCTGCAGATACGTAGGCACACAGCTGACTTCTGGCACAGATCATCACAACAGATCCCAACCCGGACGTCAAGAAGCAGATTGTACGTGAGCTGTCGTTCAACAAGAACTGCGCCTCTTCGCACATCTGCCGTTACTACGGCGCCTTCATCGATGAAACCCACGGTACGATCGGTATCAGCATGGAGTACTGCGAGGGCGGTTCTCTAGACTCGGTATATCGCGAGGTCAAGAAGTTGGGCGGTCGTACAGGTGAAAAGGTCTTGGGCAAAGTGGCCGAGGGTGTGCTCAACGGTCTCACCTACCTGCACAGTCACCGCATCATCCACCGCGATATCAAGCCCTCTAACATCTTGCTCACCCGAGCTGGAGAGGTGAAGCTTTGCGATTTTGGTGTCTCTGGCGAGTTCGGCACTAAGGGTGACGCCAACACATTTATCGGAACATCATACTACATGGCACCGGAGCGTATTACTGGTCAGAGCTACACCATCACTTCCGATGTGTGGAGTCTGGGTGTTACATTGCTCGAGGTGGCGCAACACAGATTCCCCTTCCCGGCTGACGGGACGGAAATGCAACCCAGGGCTGGGCTTATTGACCTCTTAACATACATTGTCTCACAGCCCATTCCCAAGTTGAAGGATGAAATAGGCACCCCTGACGGACAGGATATTCGATGGAGTGAGAACTTCAAGTACTTCATCGAGTGCAGGTAAGTCTTGCCAGATCTTGACCATATGATCAGCCATACTGACAGGATGTGACAGTCTTGAAAAGGAACCCAACAGACGAGCCACACCCTGGCGGATGCTGGAACATCCATGGATGTTGGAAATCAAATCCAAACGAGTCAACATGGCCTCCTTCCTCAAGAGAGTGTGGGACTGGTCAGACTAAAGAAAACACACGACAAAAGCACACACAAAAAGTTCTTCGATAATGAGGAGGAAACAAGGCATATGCAAACAAGACCGATCCGATTCTTTCACTGGTACATTGCCCGCATATCGTCCCATTTTTGGTTTCCGCGCAAGGCTTGGAGGTTTTGTTCTCTCTCTCTGATTTCTGTGCCGTGTCTTGATTTCTGCATTGGGCTGGCGTTGACACATTTTCTCTTTTCTTCTCTCGCGAGCGATCATTTCTTGTCTGTTCTTGCCCTTCCTTTTTCTTGCTCAACACTCGGTTTTCTTCTTTCGAGCACACACAGATTCCCCTGCATAACCAGCGAGTACCCTCCTTTTTCTCTCCATATTCCAGGCTATAGAAATCACATTTTTACTCTTTGAAACGAACAAACAAAACCACCATTGATGAGGCAAAGAATATTCACAGAAAAGCTTAGTATAGAAAATTCAAGTGGATTTTATGATTCAAACAGGCATTTTCTTCTATCCAATAGAAGTAAAACGCCAAAAAGATATGAGATGCCGTTATCATGTTCCTTTTTGAGACATGCCTCTCAAGGCATTACTAGGAAAAGGGGGTGAGAGTAAAGTGCTATAAGAATGTCAACGAGTAAAGGGACGCAAAGTCTAGTCTTCCCACTCCTCGTCCAATTGGTCTATCAGTCTATTTTCGTCGTCGGAATTCGAGCGGCCTCGTCTTCCGGCGCTGGAGCCGTTGTTGAAGTTGTTGCCCACTCTGTTGTAGCCCTTGCGTCCAGGCAGGAATCGAGCGCATGAGGAGAACAGAATGACGAACATGTCCTGTAAAGCCTTGTAAGTTACGAACGCGATTAATTCAGACGTTGAGTGGCCTTACCGAGACGAAACTCGCAATGCCTGCCCAGAGCGAGTAGTTGGGCAGTTGTCTCCATCCTCTCTGGTGCATGACGGTGCGCTGGTACACGCAACCACCGACAACATATACTATTACTGCGATCAAGGCGATGACGCCAAAGACACCACTGGGGCCGAGTTGCTGTTTGGCGACCTCGATACCTCCGCAGGCTGCCGAAGAGCGGGCTTCGAAGATGTAGGTGCAGCTGTCTGGTGACGCGACAAAGGATACAGTGTTGAGAGGAGCCAGAGGGTCGGTGCTGCAGAGTAGAGAGATGATGGTGTTCTTGCGACGGGCGAGCTTGGACGAGGGTTCCTTGCTGCCTCCCTTTCTGCTCTTCTTGTCATCGCCATCCTTGTCCTCGTCCTTGTGCTTGTCGTCTTTGTCGTCGTCATCGTCATCGTCGCCGACTATGCCGCGTGAGAGGAGGGATGAAGTGGGAACCTCGGGACATGGCGATCCATCGGTATAATTCAAAACGAGCTTGCGACCGCGGAAGACGGGTTCCGCGTTTTGTTGGCTATTGTAAAGTGGTCAGTCTTGTCGATTGGGCATGCATGAAGAGCGAAGCGGTCTCACCCTATGCTGAAGGTCTTTCCGTCCAATTCGTAGAAAGCGCTGACGTTCTGCCATCTCGCCTCATCAACGCCTTGGACGTTGGTCAGGTTCTCGACTACGGGACCACAGAAGTTGATTGTAAAGTTTGCGCCATAGTCGTAACCACGAGCGGACCAGGACTCGTTTCGCGCGTCTTTGCTCGCCTTCTTTGGGTCGTCGGGTAGAATGACGTGCAATGGGTTCAAGTCGAAGAAGGCGCCCGAGGTTGGCGAGCGGATGGTACAGGGTACGTGGTTCTCCTTCTTGCCCTTGGAGTCGTCCGAGGCGGCGCTGACGACTGCTGGCAAGGCGAAAGCCAGCAGCGAATATAAAATCGATGGTTGCATGATGGACAGGCAATTTTTGATAAGAGATAGTCTCGCACTGCAGGACAGTTGTACAACAAGCGTCTGGAGGATGCGTACCTTGAAAGCCACACGACGGCATCAGTCAAGCCACATTTAGCATCATCTACCCGTCCGTCGTCCGTCGTCCGTCGTGGGGTTGCCGCCGCTCGGTACCCCCTGCCGAGGGCTGGAGATCGTCGCTGTGGACGAGATCGTACCATGTCGAACCATGTCATTACTAAATTTCCCTTGTTGACATTTCTTCCTCCGTTTCGCCTTCCCTCTTTTCCCCTCTTCTCCAACATATCCAATCCGATCCAATGACGGCGAAAGCTCATAAACACGGCTACGAGTTTGGCGGCCCGTATGTTCTCTCCTTCCAAAATATTGCAATGAACTAACTTGTATACCAGTCTGGGCGCCATTGGCATCTCGTTCGGCCTTCCTGTCGTCTGCTACCTCTTTGCCTTCCTTTGCAACGATGTCACCGGATGTCCTCCTCCCTCATTGACCGATCCCTCCACTCTTAGCTTGGAAAAGCTCAAGCAAGAAGTCGCATGGCCTGGCGTTGCTGGTCTCCTGAACACAAAATCTGTTGTCGCGACACTCGGATACTACACACTCAGTCTCGCTCTCAATGCCTTCCTCCCTGCACACACCACCAAGGGTGTTGTGCTCGCTTCTGGCGGAAGATTGGACTACCGCTTCAACTCCTTCGCCTCTGCCATGTTCATCCTCACCATCGCCGCTGCTGGTACCTTCCTCCAGGGCGCCGACTTCCCTGTCTGGACCTTCATCAATGACAACTACTTGCAGCTGTTGACGACAAACATCCTCATCTCCTACTTCCTTGCCACTTTCTGCTACGTTCGCTCCTTCTCCGTCAAGCCCAACGACCCCGACGACCGCGAACTTGCCGAGGGAGGTACCACTGGCAATATGATTTACGATTGGTTCATTGGAAGGGAACTCAACCCTCGTGTATACATCCCTATCTTCGGGGAGGTCGACATCAAGGCTTTCATGGAGTTGAGACCTGGTCTTCTGGGCTGGGTTTTGCTTGACCTGGCTTTCGCCGCTCGTCAGTACGGCACTTACGGCACTGTGACCGATTCCATGTACATTGTCGTCGGTACTCAGGCCTGGTACGTTCTTGACGCTCTGTGGAACGAGCCCGCCATCCTGACCACCATGGACATCACCACGGACGGTTTCGGTTGCATGCTTGCCTTTGGTGATCTCGTCTGGGTTCCCTTCATCTACAGCATTCAAGCCCGCTACCTCTCTATCCACGCTGTTCATCTTGGCTGGGCAAAGGTCGCCTTCATCATGGCTGTCCAGCTTACTGGCTACTGGATCTTCCGTTCCAGCAATGGCGAGAAGAACAAGTTCAGAACCAACCCCAACCACCCTGACGTCAAGCACCTCGAGTACATCGAGACCGCCCGCGGTACCCGTCTCTTGACTTCTGGCTGGTGGGGTACTGCCCGCCACATCAACTACCTCGGTGACTGGGTCATGTCTTGGGCTTACTGCCTCCCCACCTGGCTCTCTGGCTACGTCGTGCACACTGCTGCTTTCACTGGCGACAAGATCATCAGCCAAGGACCCAATGGCGAGATGGCTGGCTGGGGTACTCCCATCACTTACTTCTACATGCTCTATTTTGCCGTTCTCCTCATTCACCGCGAACGTAGAGACGATGCCCACTGCCGTGCCAAGTACGGCAATGACTGGAACCGCTACTGCGCCATTGTCAGATGGAAGATCCTGCCTGGTGTTTACTAGACTTGCTTGTTCAGAGTTCTGTATAGATGGACATTTGTAGACCGGCTTGTTCGCGCAAATATGGATAGATGTCAATTAGCTGTGATCAGATATTCAATCGGAAGTTTACCATAATCGACCTGTTAGTGCTCACATGCTGCCGCCACATAAAAGAAGCTCTCGTAGCGCTAAGAAACTCCCATCACAGCACATCCAGCCCCCTCAGCGGGCTGGAGCCAAAAATGTTGAAACAATAAGATACAGTGTGTTCTATGAACTACAGGCTCTGGTGGGAGGTACGGGACTTCGCGACACAGGTCGACGTACCAACTGTCCGGGACGACCTATCCGTCAGAGCGACGTGGACGGCATCATTGTTTACGGAAAGCAGGCAGAGATGAAAGTAATATGAACGAAGGTGGTGAGAGTGTCGTGGATAGGGGAGATCTAGGTGTCATTGTTAGTAGAGTTGGTCGGTTGTCTCATCGATATAGGAGGTGGAGTCTCCTAAATGTAGGCAGGAATGATTTGAATGCTCTTTGTCATGGTATCAAAAGATGAGAAGAAGGTCCAACACAGGAATGTAAACCCGATCGTTCACGTCTAGTAGACACTCGACTGCTCGGAACAGCTATGCTGTTTGTTGAGAGTTCATGACCAGAGCTTTTGGCATGTGGCTTCTCTCTACGGCGTATGCTGCACTCTGTCACGCCGGTTGACTGTAGAAACACATGATGCTTTCTGTTTGCAGTCATCTCCTGTTGAGACTCTGCACTCGAACAGGTTGTGACCTGTTACGTTCATATGCGCAGAGTGATCTTTTGGAAAAGAACGTGGCCTTCTCAGCCGTTATACTGTTGTCTTGTCTTGTTGTTACATAAGAGCGAACGTGAAAATCATAATGCATGAAACCCAACCCATCCTCTGCCCAAACCACGGTGACGCCCAAAGGTCCATGAGTATATCATCTATACCAACTGCTGCATCAATGCAGGGCAACGGAGTAGATCAACCAAGCTTCTTACTCGCAAACTCATTGGCCTTGCCCGCCCATGTTCCAGCCTGTGTAGCGAAACCCTTGACGGCATCCCAAGCTTTTGCCGAGCCGGTGGAAGGGCTGCCAAAGCCATCGTCTTCCCCGGCAATCCATTCGCTGATGCTATTGCGGCCAGATCTACGGCCTCTTTCTGCTGCCTCTGCGGCTTCAAGACTGGCGCGTTGTGCAGAGGTCATCTCAGCGGCGTATGGGTTCTGTTGATAGCCCGGAGGGTGTGTTGAGATGCTGGCGGGACGGCTGTGCACGGGTCCCATGGGTAGGGTTACGGGACGGCGTGTGGGCGAGGTTGGAGAAGCGGCTACTGTGCTGTGGGAGGCCAGATTGCTTGTCATTGGTGCGGGAATGTTGAGTTGTGATGGCATTTGGGGCATGGGCTGTGCTCTTGGAGGTGCTGGGCTATTGGGGTTGTAGCCATTGGTGTGAGTGAGTGATGGCGTGGGCACAGCGCCGGGCTGAGGAGGAGGTGGGCCATCAGTCTGGACGCTCGTGGGGACTGTTCTAGTGGGTGGTGGAGGTTGAGGTCTTGAGACACTGCCCGTGGGTGCAGGCCCCGATGAGGCACCAGGCTGAGCAGCCGAATAGCTGTTGATGCTGGCAGTGCTCGTCGTGGTTGCTGGCACCTCAGTCGTGCGAGTTGGTGGAGGTGCCGTCTGAGGGGTTATACCATCGGCTTTGGCCGCCGAGATGGGCGCATCTGCGTAGATGGGGATTGGCGGCATGATGTTGGATTGCTGACTGTGTGAGATTGTTATGATACGAATGCAATTGTAAGAATCATGTCTGCTTTGGACCAACAGGTGCGCCTTCTATTGTCGTCCCTTTGTGCATTCCAAAAGTCGACGTCATGTGACCGAGTGACGTCTGCTGCTTGCGCGTCTGCCAGCTGTATGCATCCTGCGACTATGCCTTGCGGCAGATACAAACGTGCAGATACTTGGGCATAGATCACATGTAACAAGAGAACATTGGAAGAAGGTCATGATCAAAAGAAAACGCCTGAAATTTATTTGTGATACATGAGGAAAGACGAAGACGGGCTGGTATATTTGCAACCGCCCCAGAAAACATCATTTCCCAAACTCCCCTTCTCATCGCCAGGCCGATTGAGCCGCTTTTGAGTTGGAGCTGTCTTCCATCGGCAGACAGGTGATACATCGTTCTTTCTTCATCCCCTATGCTTTGCTCTGAGTGTTTGTCGAAGAGAGCGTTTAACCGGAACCACCCTTGAACTTCTTGCCGAAGAGGATGAGCTGGACCTGGTCGTAGATGGACAGGACACCGGCACCGGCAACACCACGGAGGATGTTGGCACCAGCACCCTTGAAGAGAGACTTGACACCCTCAGCGGCGACGATCTTGCGGGCAGCATCGAGGGTACCGTTGTACTTGACGGCCTCACCGGAGGTCATCATCATACGACGGCGGATAGTGTCAAGAGGGTAAGAAGCGATACCGGCACCGGTGGTGACGGTCCAACCGAGGAGGAAAGAGGCGAGGAAGTTGCCCTCAAGGTTACCAGTGAGGACGACGGGCTTGAGCGAGTCGTACATACCGAAGTAGAGACCACGGTAGACGATGATACCAGCGACGGAAGGCATGAAACCACGGTAGAGACCGGCAATACCGTCGGAAGCGAGAGTCTTCTTGTAAACATCAACCAGACCGTTGAACTGGCGCTCACCAGAGCCCTTGGAGGACTTGGCGTCGTTGGCAAGACGGGTACGGGCGTAGTCGAGAGAGTAGACGAAGGCGAGGGAAGTGGCACCTGCAGCCTAGATAATAAGGTCAGTAAGAGCTCGAGTGCAAGGTGGAAAGGAGGAGGAACGTACACCACCGGAGGCAAGGTTGCCCATCATCCACTTGGCGTAACCGTCACGCTCCTTCTTGAAGGCGAACATGGACTTGTAGGTGTCGCGGAAAGCGAAGTTCAAGGCCTGGGTAGGGAAGTAACGGATAACGTTGGCAGTGTTACCACGCCAGAGGGAGACGATGCCCTCATCGGCGGTGGTACGCTTGAAGCAGTCGCCAATACCGGCGTACTTGTGGGAGAGACGGCCAGCCTTAAGCATCTCATCCTGGTTCTGGATGAGGAGCTTGATACGCTCAATGGGAGCGGCAGCGGTCTTCGAGACGGCGGCGGAAACACCACCCATCAAGAAGTCGACAACGAAGCCCTGGAATGATAGTCAGTGAGATGCGCGGGGATGAGAAACAGGCGGCCGCCGCGCGCGCACTGCATTTTATCGAGCGCGCCTCGACACCAATCCATTGACCATCAATCATTGCAGTGAGCCATCGAAAGTTGATGGACTTGTAGCTATGTGCAACGATCTGTCAAGGATTTTCGTTTCCGAGGGTGTCAAGTGCGCAATCTCGACGAATTGCAATTGCGAGCGACAGCCATGCGGTGTAACTTACGGGCATGCCGAAGACGCTCTTGTCAGCCTGGTTAGCTGCCATTTTGAAGGTCTTTTTGGTAGAATTAAAGGGAAAAGAGAGGAGAGGATGGAGAAAGGGAAGAAGTTGGATGGACGAAGCAGCTTCAAATAAGAAGGGGGCCGGCTAAGAATTTTTAGCGCACTAAGCGGCACGAATCGGAAGGAGCTCGGGAAATTCACGCACCTTCCCCAACTTCTTCAACAGTTCTTCTTGCCTTCACCTGGAAGAGTCGATTCCTCAACACCAACGATTTATTTGATTGTTTTTTTTGCTTCAACGACAACTTTTGTTTGATAACCATGAGCTTTGAGATCTGGATCTAAGCAAGGGTTTTTGTGACACTTGTCGTTACTGCACCCTAGGAGCCTTTCCAGAAGCTGACGATCTGCGCTTATCGGCAGCCGCACCAAGCAGGTTTGGTGAACTATCACAAGCCAGTAAACAGTCACCAATTCTTCCGTATCCACACGATTGGAGGGTGCAGCTCATCCTATCTTCACATATACCACTAAAATCTCACCCTCATGAATCCCAATCTGTATCGGACAGAAAAACAATCGCTGTAGACCATTAAGATGCTTAAAGCCACCTTCACATGAAAAATCGAGCCCACTCGCGTCCCCAGATTTCTGAGGCTCCACATTTTGAGGCCACAGCGCTCTTGTTGACCTCTACACCCTACGAGCGATAGCATTCTCTTCAAATACCCTTCGATATGCAGCTTTGTGTGGCACGCGACATTGAATGTGAAAGACATTGCGACGCTCGATTGTCTGCGCCTCGAGCCTTTGGCCCGTCAACCGGCAACCCCAGTACCAATTGACAAAAGGTGTACGTGCGCGCCGTTCTCCACACGGGTTGCCCGAGAGGCGTTCAACAACACCTCATCCGTGGAAGCAAGAGTGTCAAACTTGATCTCACCCTCCGTGAGTGTCGGTCTCCTAAGGCTGTTACACAAACCCAGGCGGCTGTGATAACCATACGAGCAACTGACATCACCTGTACTCGGATTTAGCCCGAACATACTCGTTGTGGCTGCTATGTTGTACTGTGAGTATGCAAAGGTATGCCCTATATCTTCTCATCGATCGGCAAGCCCTCCGAATATCCTTAGATCTGAGAAGACCAGGTTCTGCTCATGCTGACTCCAGTAGTATACGCTTGTCGCCTTTTTCGTTACCACTAAATTATTCTTCGTTACCCTCGGTCATCAATGTCCCGAGACCCGATGCCAATATCGGTGTGCGACAGCTTGGCTAAGGATTATAGAATGGTCCAAGTTGTAATCGCCAGTCGCATGATTGTCTTGTCGGTCTGAAGCTGCTCAGCAAGCTCGAGTATATTGAAGGAGTCGTTTGTTCCTATGGGCTCACTGCCTGCCTGAGCGCTTCGCTCGGTCATTCCGCTAGGCCACCATCGATACTTAAGAGAGCCTGGAATACCTTTCAACATCACATGAGTCCTGTGTTTACTCAGAACGAATGTGCTATTTTCGCCTATTATTCGAAGTCTAGAACATCATGTTCGGCCACCAAGAGAACTATGTTTGAGTACTAAATGACCTACCGATGGCGTTATTACGTAGGGACAATCACTTACTGCACAACGTCTCGTATGAGGGTATCAGTGTGTGTCTTCTCCTACCATGTTGAGGCCTCGATCTCAGTGGGGATCCTGCACGCTGAGACTCGCCGAATCTCGTATTCATCGATGAATCCGAATCGGAGTTGTGTTCCTCATTCCAGTGCTTACTCGTGCATTCACTGAAGGAGCTTCCAGTTTTGGTCGATCGACAGTCTGTCTCTGGCCCGCGAGAGCCCATTGATATCCAGTCGAAGAAACAACCAGATGAGTGACTGCATATGACAGGTACACAAGCAGACGAATATACTAGGCGACCCTTCTGTATGACATTACACATTGCATGATTTATGGTCAGGGTCATCCCCGAATCCATGATCATAGACGACTCTAGTAACGTCTCGTGACGCAAGCCTATGAGAGTCCAACCACGTGCATGAATGTAGTTCCTTTTCTTTGGGCACAAACGTCACGGCAGATTGGGTTGTACACGTACGATCTCACAGAAACCTACACCATCCCGCTCTCTGATTGATCATTTGCAAGATCGAGGTAAGCATCGCTGGCGAAGAGCGAGGACAGGGCATGATATAAGAGGCTTCGAGCCGGCAAAGACTGCCATGGCTCGATCACGAAGGTTTAATTAACGAAATAAGAGTCAGCTATTGCTTTGACGGATGGCTCTTCTATTGACTGACCGTTTTTTTGCGGCTCCGTTCGGGTACAGAGGATCCAAGCGATTTACGATGCGCGCCAAGCTAGAAGATATTTTTAGACCACAGCTTGTCCACATCCTTTCAATTGGCCGTGACCTGAGAAGCGAAGGTCGAAAGTTCTCGCCCCGAACATACCATACTCGAAGAAGCAAAATTGCCGTACGTACCGGGCTCCCGAAAGCATTACGGACGAACTGTCCCCACGGCGTGCTTTTTTCTTTTTGACTTTGGATGCCCAGAAGTTCCAAGGCTGGCCTTGAAGTGAGAGGAGGTGAGGACAGTCTATTCTTGTCCACACCTGCTGGGCTTGTCATCCTGCGACTAGGCACGACCAGAGTCAGGGACTTGGATCAACTTGTTTGCTGGCTGCCGGAGAACAAGACTGCAGAGATCGACTGCGCTGCACTTGCCCATCAGCGCCGGTCTTGTCTCGTAACATCAGGAACTGGACTCGATCCATCAATCAAATCCGCATTTACATGACTGTTTGGCTCTAGCGTACCCTCGTACGGTTGCGGTGTGCACGGCTTGTTTCGTATTCTTAAAAACCACAAGCCCACCGTCGACGAGCTAGCTGGTCATGTCAATTTGCCTTTCTCTTGTTGCTTGCTTACCTTGTCACCTTATCTAAGATGCAAGGTTGGCTTACCCTGCTTTCCGTGGCTTTCTGATCCTGTACTCCGCCTCCACATAACCAACACCTTGGACATTTGCATCTATTCCCCGACTATACTAGTTCAACCCACCATCACCGCGCATGCAGCTACCTACTCACACTCATGAACCGCGATCGAATTCAGCAACCTTCATACTGGACATGCCATGCGAAACACCATCATTACTGTGACGTAGTTGGAGATTCATGGTCACAAATGGACCCGAATTCAGATTGGTCTCTGCCGCGCGATCGCTGGACAGAGACGAGCCACGACGACGGCTACTACAGGAGTGGTTCACAATATAGAGACGACGCGCCTGAGTACTCGACACTACCATACAATGCCCCGCCAATTGACCAATACAACCCACAATTTCGTCATATCCGACCTCAAATACACTCTCAGAACTCGGTGCCTTCATTCATGGAATATCAAGGCAGGGTAGCACCAGTTCAAAATCCTGGACCCCGCTGTATCAGTCAACCAGGCTTCCAGACTAGCAGAGGCGAGGAACAGATATCTCGAGCTGGCCGCACCGAAGCTCCATCACCAGTTGAAAGACGCCCGAGCGAAAACGAATTCTCTAGTGACATGGACTTGACACTCTTTGTGGCAGCAACTTCTGGATTTACCCCGGACTCACCGCTACACCGCTCTTTTGGGGATGCACCGACATGGCGCAACCAACCACAACCACGAACGGAATATACACGGCCACAACAACGGCCAGATTACACACGCGCGCACACCTCATACACCAGTTCTACACTCGTGCAACATCCTGTACCATCGTATTCTACACCTCATCTGCCGATCAGACAACCACAGCCTCGGAGTCCTGCATTAAGTCGTCAGGCCAATGTCTGGCAAGAGAGACTTGAGACGGAACCGTATGCATGGCAGGCCCACGATTATGGCGATGAGCCGCCGCCAGCAGACGAGCTGCCGGACTATGAACAGAGTCAGGCCGAGATGCAGAACAAGAACCGAGTTGAAGCAAAGCGAAGGGCAGAGGAGTTGCAGCGGAGGTGGAGACAGAGACACAGTCGATGAGATGTGTGAGGTGGAGAATAAGACGAAGAAGTAAGAGAAGAGGAAGAAAGGGCCGAAGAAGAAGAGGCCGGAAGAGAAGAATTTTGGCGAAGTAAGAAGCCGGCGTATTTCCTTGGGTCTCGTTATTCTCTCGCTTGGTCACCGAAAGGACTCATGATCTGTTTCAATCGATACCCAAAGGCATAGCATGGAAAGGGCTGGGGACATCCTCTGATGGATGCGGCGCAACACGGCGTTTTCTTGATTTACAAAATGCTTACGAAGAGTCATGAATATGATTCTCATGATGCGATACGAAGCACATCATCTCAATAGCTACATGAATCAAATATGTAAATATTCTTTTGAACCATCATCGTCACCATCAACAAACCCCGCGTGAAGCTTTGACCAACCCAGATTGCCCTGCAGCAGTTCGAGAACAATTTTCCGCATACGCAGACTCCAGTCATCGTCTTCTCTGAACATCAGCCTCGTCATCGGAATCAGAAGATCGCATACCTTGGACACCATTATAGTCATGACGACGGAAGCGAACACCCCTGGCGAGCCTCAACCTTCAGCCCTGCAAACCCTCCTCACAACCTCCGCCTCAGACCCAAACCATCCGCTGTACCTGACCCAACTCGCCCACCAAATCGCACACAATCTCGAGCACCAGCATCTATGGACCAATCTGCGCATCCACAATGTCTCTCCTCTAGACTCTTCACCGCTCCCGCGCCCCATGGTCACCGGCACGCCGCCGCAACGTCTGTACATTCACCCAGACGAGCAAATCGCGCTCTTGCAAGCTCAAAAGGCACAGGGGAACAAAGGGCTGGGTGAGGTGAAGGCTGAAAGGGAGTGGGTGCTGCCGAGCCATTTGCGCGAAAAGTGGAGTCTCAGGCGCTTCGCTGAAGCGTTTGAGAAGATTGGGATTATGCCTCCGTCGAGCGGAGAAGATGACGAGGACGAGGAAGAACAGACGAACAAGTGGAGGACTAAGAAGAGAGTTGTGCTGGCTACAGTGGACGACGATAGCACTGTTGTCTACTACATTGTTCACGATGGAATTGTCAAGCCGCGCCAAAACTGAGCTGTAAATTCTGGGAGTGGAGAATGTCCAATGGATGAACCGAATGAACGAACGGCATCTACAACTACATCTACAAGAGAACGTACAAGGCGCACATCTGCTACTGGGTCAGCATTTGTCCAGACAGGGTCGGAGAAGAAAAGGATCAGGCTTACCATGCTCAGACCCAAGATCATGCTACACCAGAACAGCACGTTGTTGAGGATGGTTCTATTGCGGATCCACGGGCTGCGCTGAACCAGGACAATCGGCATTTGCAACATCATGGCGACAAAGCCATAGCCACGGAACTTGCGTGTGATGCAGCCCATGACCAACTCATGCGCTATACTGGACACCAGGAAGGTGATGAAGGTGGCCACGGGACGAGACATGGTATTGCGAGAAGCCGAGTAGACATGACGGCGGAAGAAGTGGTGGACAGGAACGTTCCACTCGCGTGAAAACTCGAGCCAGTCGAGACTGTTCCACCAGTCCGAGTAGAATTGTCGGTCAGCAAAGCCTGCAAGAAGTCAACATACATCATCATGGTGCAAAAGGAGGATATGCTAGGCTTACATGTGATCTCGGCGAAAGCGCCGAGTAAATATTCGAAGATGACAAGGAATACCAATAAGAATGCAACCATGAACGGAAATAGCAATCTGCTAACCGTCTCTGCAAAGACCAGACTTCCCTCTTGCCAGTTGTGCTGGTGTTCGAGTCTTTCAGCAGATTCATCGAGCACCGGGATGATAAATTCCTCGGAAGTAATTGTGAGCAAGAAAATGCATCCAACAACGGCCAAAGTCTTCCAGAAGATCTCGAGGTAAGACCGAGAGCTCGTACGAGGATACTCAAGCTCGTAGCACAGTGTCGGACAAAGTAGGAAATCGACATAGTTGGCGGCTGTCAAGTTTTGTGGGTAGGTGAGACGTCCAAACGGAGAAACAAGTTCCATGGCCAAGTCGTCCCTCAGCTGTGTCACGGAATCTGCTTCGGCCGTTTCTTCCTCCTCTAGTTTATCGCCAATGTCGGCAATTGGTGTTTGAGAAGAAGGATACTTGACGGCAGCAGCAGTGGAAGTGTTGGCAGCAGGATCGTCCAGTGCAGACAAACGGTGCAGCGTGTTGGCTAGATGACCGTTGTAAAAGGCATATGAGTGCATCTTCATAAACATGACGAGAAGGTGCAGAGTGAAGAAAACTTGGGCCGTCCAAGTCCAGTCTCGCAAGAAAGGCCAGCTAACCCAGAGCAGCAACCAGAAGGCCTGGAAGATGCTCTGGACAGCCATCCCCTGACGCTCCCACTGTAGCCAACCTTTGCTGTTCTTGAACATCAAGTTCAAAGGCAGACTTATGCCAGTACTAGCCACCATTACCAAGTCGATTACGGCCATCTCATAAATGTTTTTCGTAAACAAGCCCCATTGGCGCATGCTCAGAGGGTAGCCCGTCTCTTTCAGGTTGCGCAACGCTGTGGTAAGGACCATGATGGTCAAGGCGATCCAGAAGAGGACGAAGAAGCCTCTGAAGTTGGCATACTCTGAGCGTGGGTCGAAATGACTGACACGAGCGGCGTACTGTATTCTAGGAAACCCTCTCTTTTGTTCTGCGCGAACTTGTTTGCGAGCCGACGAGGTCGCCTTGACTGACGGTGGAGCGTTGGTGGGAGTACCTGGGCCTGGTGTGCCTGGGTCACTGGGACGAGTCAGGTGTCTGGGCGAACAAGAAGAGCGGTCAGAGTCTGGTCGTACCTAGAAGGGGTTGGTGAAGGAGCAAGGGTAGCATCTTCGTGGTATGCGTGCAAAGCTTGCGGATTCGGGTTGCGTGGTTTTGGCTGTTGGATCGGAATGCCATTCGCATCACTACCAGTCGCAGTTGCCATAGCCTGGAAGGTGTGTTTGGGAAGTATGCAGGCTGCGGCTGCTATCTAAGGGTTAAAGGAGCCGCGCAGATGCAGACAGATTATCAGGCGAGTAAAGCTCTAAGAAGACGCACGCGTGGACTAGCAGGGAAGAGACGACAAGGTGAAAGAGGGTATATATAAATACAACGAGGTGGGCATTACTTGAAAATAATCGGTAGGAAGCGCCGGAACAAACATATGGAAATCAGAGATTCCGATCCCGGTGACGTAGAGAAAACACGGCGTGCGATACGGCGGCGGCTACCAGCGGAGGCCAAGGGTTTAGAGCACCGGCCAGACAAAGGCAGCAGAGACCTCGTGTCGCATGTTCAGGGAACGGGTGTGGCCCATGTGGAAAGAGTTGCGAGCTTATATGACTGTACTCAGTGAATGACTAACATGTAATCTCTCGAAAGACCTTGTGCAAGATATCTTTTCGACTGCTTGCAGCTGTGGTCTTCAAGAAAGTAGGAAATTGCGGAGGGGAAGCTAAAAGAAGACTATCTTATCTGATTGATCGAACTTCCCAAAGGCTAAAGGAGAGGCCGACCAACCACGCATGCACAACAAAGTCGAGACCATCTCTCGGACTTCCCCAATCTCACAGCTGCTCGACTCGACCCAGTCAACCCTTTTCTACGACTGATAATATCCAGCACTACTCCCTAGGGTCGAAGGGACAGTCACCATGAGCTCTCGTAAGCATCAATCGCGAATGACAGCTGCCATCAATAACCCCATACTGACCAGCCTTCAGTCAAACAGTTCATCCGTAATGTTAGAGCGGCCAAAACGATTGCCGACGAGAGAGCCGTCGTCCAAAAAGAAAGCGCTGCCATCAGAGCTAGCTTTCGTGAAGAGAGCCACAACTCCAATGTCAGGTACGTGATGGCTTGCGCCCACTACTGCCTACCCCTCTCTGACCATTTCTCCCAGGCGCAACAATGTCGCAAAGCTCCTTTACCTATTCACACTCGGCGAGCGAACCCACTTCGGTCAGATAGAATGTCTCAAGCTGCTAGCTTCACCTCGCTTTGCCGACAAGCGTCTGGGCTATCTAGGCACCATGCTGCTGCTCGACGAGAATCAGGAAGTCCTCACGCTCGTCACAAACTCTTTGTCCAAGTATTTGCGCCATCCTCGCTGTCTACTACTGCCCTTGCTGACATGTATCTAGTGACCTCAAGCACTCGAACCAGTACATCGTCGGCCTCGCCCTCTGCACTCTCGGCAACATCGCCTCGGTCGAAATGTCGCGCGATCTGTTCCCGGATATCGAGACCATCCTCTCCAGCTCCAACCCATACATTCGACGAAAAGCCGCTCTCTGCGCCATGAGAATCTGCCATAAAGTCCCCGACCTTCAAGAGCATTTCTATGAGAAAGCCAAACTACTCCTGACAGACCGAAACCACGGTGTCCTCTTGTGTGGAATGACTCTGCTTGTGAGCATGTGCGAAGCAGATGAAGAGGAAGGAGGAGAGCAAGGTGTCATCGAGATGTTTAGACCCCTGGTACCTACACTGGTCAAGATCCTCAAAAGTCTATCCAGCTCTGGCTATGCTCCGGAGCACGATGTCACTGGTATCACCGATCCTTTCCTCCAAGTCAAGATTCTCCGTTTGTTGCGCGCCTTGGGTCGTGGTGATGCTCAAACAAGCGAACAGATCAACGATATCCTGGCGCAGGTCGCCACAAACACCGACTCTTCCAAGAATGTTGGAAACTCAATCCTCTACGAAGCTGTTCTGACTATCCTGGACATAGAGGCCGATTCAGGCTTACGCGTTCTCGGTGTTAACATTCTTGGAAAATTCTTGACCAACAAGGACAACAACATCCGATACGTCGCCCTCAACACTTTGATCAAGGTTGTCGCTGTGGAGCCCAATGCCGTACAAAGACATCGCAACACTATTCTCGACTGTTTGCGCGATCCCGATATCAGTATTCGCAGGAGAGCACTGGATCTCAGTTTCACTCTGATCAACGCAGACAATGTCAGGGTTTTGATTAGAGAATTGTTGTCTTTCCTCGAGGTTGCAGATGCCGAGTTCAAGCCAATCATGACTTCCCAGATTGGAATTGCGGCAGATCGGTTCGCACCTAACAAGCGATGGCACGTAGACACTATGCTCCGAGTCCTTAAGCTGGCTGGTAACTTCGTCAAGGAACAAATCCTTTCCTCTTTTGTCAGGCTTATTGCAACCACTCCCGAGCTCCAGACATATGCAGCTCAGAAGCTTTACGCCACTCTAAAGGACGACATTTCCCAAGAAGGCCTCAATCTAGCTGGCGCTTGGGTGATTGGTGAGTATGGCGATGCCTTGCTCCGCGGCGGCCAGTATGAGGAAGAAGAGCTTGTCAAGGAAGTCAAACAGAGCGATATCGTCGACCTTTTCACCAGCATCCTCAACAGCAGTTACGCCGGTCAGATTGTGAAAGAGTACATCATAACTTCTGCTATGAAGCTTACTACTCGTCTCACGGAACCAGCTCAAATTGAGAGGCTGCGAAGGCTCCTCGAAAGCAACAATACCAATCTCGATGTGGAGATCCAACAGCGTGCGGTCGAGTATGGCAACCTGTTCGCATATGATCAAGTTCGCCGCGGTGTCCTGGAACGCATGCCGCCACCGGAAATTCGCGAGGAACAAAGAGTCTTGGGTGAGGCCACGAAGAAGCGCCATTCCAAGGTTCCAAAGATGAAGAAGCCAAGTCAGGTTACCGAGCAAGACATGCTTTTGGATCTGATGGGTGGCGACTCAAACATGCCCGTTGCTGACTTGAGCTCGACGATCAACGGATCACAGCACCACGCAGACCTGCTGGCTGATATATTGGATGGAGGTCAATCTGTGTCGATACCCTCTCAGCTTTCGGCCACTACATCACCTGCTCCCACTGGTAACATGAGCTCGATTATGGACCTCTTTGACACACCATCGACGACAGCAACACCACAACCGCCACCTCAACAACGAACACAAAGTGCCGATTTGTTTGGTGGAATGACTTCTCCACCGCCGCAAACGCAAGCGCCCTCGGGTCATACAGTGTTTGACAAGAACGGACTTTTGGTGACATTCCAGGTCCAGAGAAATGCTACAGCAGTACAAGTGATGGCTCGATTCAGAAACACGGGCAACTTCGAGCGATTGACAGACCTGAGTTTGCAGGCCGCCGTACCCAAGACTCAGAAGCTCCAACTGTTAGGCATCAGCTCGGGCGAACTAGATGGTGGAGAGGAAGCGACACAGCAGATGCGCATTATCGGCGTTCAAGGAGTAAGTTTCACAGAGGTCATTTCAGACGAAGCTTGTGCTAACATTCTATCGCAGCCACCTCCACCAAAGTTGCGCTTGAGACTGAAGATCAACTATGCACAGGCAGGCAGCCCAGCAACGACAGAGCAGGTGGATTGGTCGGAACCAGCATAGAAAGTATAATGAAACAAAGGGGAAGAAGATGAGACAATCGCTGTGCCTAGCAGATGACAACCCATGCGTGACAAATATACGAGACGCCCAAGTACATTTCCATCCAATAACACACGACTCGGCATGCATGAAACTACTATAGGCGTGACAGCACCGGTGGATTGGATAAGGTGAAAGAGCAAGCAGTACAGCACGTGCTTGGAACTGGGGTCGAGTCCGAATACTGGGGCGGCCGGGGAAGTGCAGATGTACCTGTAGACTGTAGTGTCCGGCGAACGGGTTTGTCCTGGGCGAGAACGTTCAATCGACGCGAAATCAAGTCATATAAAACGATGCCAACGTCGAGGCATAGCAGTCGGTGAGAGCAGATTGTCTGACCAGTAGAAGGAAGGCATATGTCAAATCAAATTGACTAGGCCCAAATGGAAGTGGAGAAAGGGCTCTGTCGACCGCTCCACATTCGGAGGGATCGGAGGAAACCTTAATGATATCTAGTCTTCGCCGGCCAACAGGGACCCCGAGAACGGCAGGTTCAAAGGCAGTTGGACCTTCTGCCTCTTTTCTCGCCTCGTAATTCGAACGAGCGCGTAATTGCCTCTTACACAACCGTGAGAAGAGTTGGTCATTTCGACGAGACCCGGTGTACATGTCGCAGTCGTAGTCAGAGCATTTATAAGCAGACGACGCCATCTCCGGGACAAGCGGGGCTCTATCAATAACGACTTTGCTTACCCAAGGTGAGTTGGTCGTTGGCTTCGAGTGTGCTGCCGTCGTTCTGATTACTGAAACTTCGGGTGCGCCACAGCTCAAGACACTCGTGCCAATCGCAATCGACTAGCAGGCATCGCTGTCGTCCGAGTCGCACGCAGCACCTTTGCAGAGGGCCCCACATGGCCGTTATAGCTCTCTGCAGTCATGTCCATGTCGCCAAACACGTCGCCCTCGTTCGACACGCCAGGAAATTCTTTTCCTGACCTGGATACTTCCATTCAGTCCTTCGCCGCGCCTTTCGATCCCACCCAGATCCTGTCTCCCCCGATGCACAATGCTCCCTTCCACTTCTCTATCCCCGAACTCGGCGATAGTCAGTCGCCATCTTCCGCCCACTTTCACCATCGCATGAGCATCGGTAGCTCCGGCCACTTGCCGAATCAGCTCCAACCTGGAAGCATTGGCGACTCCGATGCTGTCAGTCCTGCCAGTGGCCAAGACCCAGGTTCCGTAGGACCTGCGACAAATGCTTCGGCCGGTCAACTGGGCGCAGATGATCAGAAAGACAAGAATGACCCATCACCAGCATGGGCAGAGCTCAAGACAAAGGCCGGGAAAGAGCGTAAGCGACTTCCCCTGGCCTGCATCGCTTGCAGACGTAAGAAGATTCGCTGTTCAGGCGAGAAGCCTGCTTGTAAGCATTGTCTACGGTCTCGCATACCATGCGTATACAAGGTCACCACCAGGAAGGCTGCGCCGAGGACGGACTATATGGCTATGTTGGACAAACGATTGAAGAGAATGGAAGAGCGCGTCATCAAAATAGTACCCAAAGAGGATCAAGGTCGCATAGGAACCATCGGCCGAGCTGTTGTCAAGCCTGCCATCCCCGGATTGGCCTCGAAGAACGAGAAGAAACGACCGGCCGACGCAGCTTTTGGCGACGACATCAATGACTGGTCGAAATCCAAGTCCGGAGGCAGTGCGGAAGCTCGTCTAAAGATTGGCCCTCAAGAACAGGATGAACGTCGACTGCTTCAAGAAGGAGCTGACCAATTACCTTCTCACGAACTACAAATTCACCTAGCTGAGGTTTATTTTGACTACGTTTACGGTCAGAGCTATCATCTGCTGCACAAGCCCAGTTTCATGCGAAAGCTTGAAGTCGGGCAGGTACCGCCAGTGCTCATTCTGGCTGTGTGCGCAATATCTGCTCGCTTTTCGTCGCATCCTGATGTGAAAACGGAACCCGCCTTTCTAAGAGGCGAAAACTGGGCCAGCGCAGCGAGAGAAATCGCACTGAAGAGATATGACTCGCCTAACATCACGATCCTGATAGTATATTTGATTCTAGGTCTGCATGAGTTTGGAACGTGTCAGGGTGGCCGAAGTTGGATGCTTGGTGGTATGGCTCAGCGAATGGCATATGCCTTACAACTGCACAAGGATTTAGACCACGACACCTCAACGCGCGCCTCAGGAAACACTGCTGAGCTCACATTTACCGACAGAGAAATTAGGAGGCGTACAATGTGGGCCTGCTTTATGGTATCGCGATATCAGCACGTACACAATCCCAGGTTACTAACAACACGTCGCAGATGGATCGATTCAATTCGTCAGGAACCGAACGACCGCTTTTCGTCAACGATCAATACATTCAGGCTCAGTTGCCTGTCAAAGAACACTTCTTTCAATTCGAGATTCCGGGAACCACGGAGATACTCGAAGGACCAGTTTCTGGTGACGTCGAGAGAACCGGATCTCACGCACTCTCAGCGACCGAGAACATGGGCGTTGCTGCATACATTGTCCGATTAGTAGCTATATGGGGACGTGTCATCCGATACATGAACCTCGGGGGAAGAGAAAGGGACAAGGAGCCTATGTGGTCCACACAATCTGAGTTCCACGCCATCAAGGAAGCAGTGCGCGAGTGGCAATCCACACTTCCAACATGGCTCTACTGGTCGCAAGAGAACCTGGAAACTCATGCAAGCGAGAAGATTGCTAATCAATTCATCTTCATGCACTTGATCTGCAACCAGATTATCTGTTTCACTAACCGATTTGCTCTCCCATCACCAGGCTCCAAGTCTGCAAGCCTTCGAGATACTCCCCAGACATTCATCACCGAAAGTGGACGAGCAGCTTTGGATGCAGCCAACCAGATTTCGATCTTGGTGAACGAAGCCATGGATCACAGGGTCATTGCACCATTTGCGGGATATTGTGCCTTCTTCTCCAGCACTGTTCACATATACGGTGTATTTTCGAAGAACCCAGCACTTGAAGCATCCTCGAAGCAGAATTTGGCGACTAACATCAAATACCTTACGAGGATGAAGAAGCATTGGGGCATGTTCCATTTCGTCACAGAGAACTTGAAAGATCTGTATCGCAAACATGCGGACGCTGCGTTCCGAGGTGCACAAGCCGGAGGGAATCAGAAGCCACAGGAGACCATCTTCCAGTATGGCGATTGGTTTGACAGATATCCGCATGGCGTCAGTGGTACAGACTACGAGGAACCCGTCACTGCAGATGTCAAGAAGGAGCCAGGCTCTGACGCGGTGTTGGGTCAAAAGAACGATCTACAGAGTGTAGAAGAGTTCTTCTCAAAGCTGAGCCCGCCGAGTAGGACAGCAAAGCAGAAGGCGCCGAGGAAGAAACGCGGAAAGGCAGAAACACAACCAAAAGCGGCAGATGGGCAAGCGGCAGGAGCGTCTGGGTCAGCGTCAGCCACCTCTGGCTTCCCAACACAGCAACAAAACCAAGCACTATCGCAAGCCCAGGCGCAGGCGCAACGGCAACGCCCAGCAGCCACCGTCTCACAGATGGCAGCCGGGTCCATGAATTCCAACTTCGGCGTGATGAGTCCACAAAACAACACCAATTTCCCTGCAGAGCTTGCCATGATGCAGCAACGACAGCAAACAGATCAGCAACAGCAGCATCACCAGTACAACAACCTGCTCAACCTCGATACCAATATGCCTATCTCGCCCTACTCGAACCTCGATCCTTCATCTAACAGTGCCAATCCGTTTTCTATCGATCTCAATGCCTTTGACTTCGGCATGAACAGCAACGCGCCCTGGGACAATCAAGGACACAGTTCAGCTTGGTTCATGCCCTTCAACGTCGATCCACCGTCGGTCGGACCGGGAAGTCTAGGCGATGATGCAGGAGGTCTGTTCGCTGCAGATTCTGTTGGTGGGTTCGATGTCAACTCGCTGTTCCCGGACTTCGGAGGTGCTCACCCCGGACTGTTGATGCCGGAGCACGGGTTTGAAGACAACAATAACAACAACAATAAGGAGTGATGCAGTTGATGCTATGTGTATATGTGCAAAAGAAGGAACAAGGAGGACTAGATGTGAATACTGGAGTTTGCAGGGGATTAGGCTTGGGGTCAAAGTTGTACGTTTTAATGAACACAAGTGTGTATGTAGAGATGTAGATTGTATACGCAGCCAAAGACGCTGCAACTTCATCCTCTAAACACCTCGCGAGACCTTGATCCCACGATTGCACGAGTCTTGAACGATCATGATAACCATTAGGGTACTCTTCTGGCAGAAACTAAGTTGAGAAGGAAATCACTCTCAAGCATGACTCCCTTCCTCGCCATCGTCCACCAATAAATCGATAGCCACGTACAATGGTCATGTAGCGGAATGAGCTTTGGAAGCAGTTTCAAGTCTGCTTGTTTGTGAAGACACAACTCCCTTCCTTTTACTGACACGATAGATTGAACACATCACTCATCAATCATGCCCTTCGATTATTGCTATAGCTTCTATGTCGCATCGTACGCATGCTTGAGCTGATGTTTAGAATCAGTAACATAAGCTGAGAGGTACAGCTAGGTGTGACTTGGACGATGTCGTGAGTATCCACTAACATTTTGATTTGTCAATTGATGATGTTTGTCCAGATACTTGAACCAAACAATACTGATATGCTTGAGGAGTAGACGGCCGGCTCAGAGCGACAAGAGCAGAACTGATCGAGTCATCAGTCATATAAAGTTGATTCTGGTTGATATTGCACCGCATATCTCTTTCGCAGGTTTTCTGATATCATTTTCTTCTTAAAAGATCATGTATGTCCCAATGTTCGATCAGAAAGAAGAGCGGATCATACTGTTTCTCATTGGAGGGATAGAGTCATCAAGATGTGAGATTCAAGGAGAGCAAGAGTGCATATCAAACTCTGAAAATCCTACCGCTGTCAACTCCATGCTCAAGGTACGCCAAGGACGATACGCTGTCTGAAAACCGATCAGACTTCTTGATTCACTTCCTATTGATCTTCTGAGATGTAAACGTTGCTGATCGATCCTTCCTCCTGATTTTTAGCACTGTCAGATAGCTACAACAAGGCACAATTGAGAGCCCCTCACGCATGTATAAAGCACAACAGTCTATTCTGTGTTTGCAAAGAATGAACATTAAAAGACCTCTCCTCATGTCTTTGCCTCGCGTGTACATATGTATGGAATAGAAAAACGAAAAACAAAAACGAAAACGAAACGTGAACTTCGTAAGAAGAATAACAAGCAATGTCAGAAACCGTCGTAAGAACTCAATGCTGGACTTCGCTCTTGATGTCCTGGAGTGCACCAACTCCACCAATCTTGTTCACTTTCTCGACGAGAATGGTGTTCTCGCGCTCTAGGTCGGCCATTTGCTCTCTAAGCATACCGTTTTCTCTCTTCAGCAGATCAACCTGATGTCTGAAGTCATCTCTTTCTCTGGCAACTCTACTGGCCTCGTCCCTGTTCAACTGGACGCTTCTCTTTCTCTGTGCTTTGGAGATCTCCTTTTCACGCTTATGCTCGAGTTTGGCGAGTTCCTTTTCACGCTTCTCTTGTAGTTTGGCCATTGCGGTATCATACTTTTCTTGATACTTGGCAACATCTTCGGGGTCCTTCTCTTTATGACTGGCGAGTTTGACTGCTTCGGCGTCTTGCTTCTTGTGAATCTTTGCTTCAATCTTCGCGCGATCTTTGTCGATCTTGCGAAGCTCTTTGTCGTGGGGTGAGCTTCCCATCGGTAGAGTTGTTGATGAAGTTGTCGAAGTGGCGCCTAATGTGTCTGTAGAAGCGGCGACAGCGGTGCCACCGTGAGCGGGCTTCTCTGCAGGATGATCGCCTAGGTCGTGATGGTCTCTAGCCGAGGCGAATGAGGCGGCGTCCGAGGAATCTGAAGATGACGACGAGTCCGAAGTGTCGTCCTCGGGGTGCATGTAAGCGTGTGTGTAGTTGGCGACTGATGCTGGAGCGTAGGCCTCGATGCCAGCCTCAACGGCACCTGTGAGAGAAGCGATAATACCGCCTTGCTGCTGTGCGGGCTGTGCTTGTGCGTTCTGCTGAGGAGCAGCTGGAGGAGTCTTTTGATTGGCAGTCTGGCTTTGAGCCTCCTGTTGCTTATCCTCATCAGCATCTGCGTCGGGGATCTCATCCTTTGGGCAGGCCCAGTCCAAGAACTTGGAGACATCGGCGGCAATGGAGCCGGGAGTGCCTCTTTCGACCATGAAGCGAGGGATACCACCGCCAGGGTCACTACGGGTGATCATGATCCACTCGACAGGGTTGAGCTCGTGCTTGTCACCCTTGGCGTCATCCTCTTTCTCGGGTGCTGGGTTCAGAGGGATCTCTCGAATCATCTCGACCGACTCGTATGTACCCTTGACGTAGCCTTCACGATCAGAGGCTTCGGGGTGTGTAAGGGGCTTTGAGATGACCATGTAGTGTCTCGGGATGGGGTGCTTGTCCTGGGTAGTCTTGCTTGACAAAGCATTCTCCGAGGTCAAGAGGAGGGTGATGAATTCTCTGGGGGTGGTGGGGCCAGGGAATTGGGCGCTGAGTTGAAGGGCTTCGAGCTTGCCCACGTCGCCAGGCTCCTTCTTGTCTAGCCTGCGGTCGCCGCCAATGCCACGTACGTTGCCGGCTCCGGGGCCACCGGACTGGGCGAGAGACTCTGCGAACTCGCGCTGCATGGCTCTTCGAACCTTTGTGATGGAGATGCCTTCGAGCACCTGTCTACGGGCAAACCATGCACCGTGTCTGTCTTTTGCGGCCATCTTGTAGACGGAGATACCAAGCGGGTTCTCCTTGGCTCCTAGCTTGATGGGCTTCCCCCATGACTTCTGCAGGTCGCCGTGTTCAGGGTGTGGAGCGACAGGGCGGGCGTCGGAGTTGACGACTTCTTTCGAGGACTTTGCCGTGTCGGGCTTGGGCTGGGTAGGTTGCGATTGCTCGAAATCATTACCGCCAGCGGGCGGAGGGACTGAATTGCAGATGAGTTCACCCGTTTCGAAGAGCTTCTTCATCCATGGGTTAAGGCTATTGTCGTCCTGTGGCACGTCGGCCCAGTCAATGGGACCTAGTTGCTCGAGTGCCTTGTGTAATTCCAACATGGCGCTGTAGGAATGTGGTTGGGAGGCAGCTGTGGTTGTGGTATGCAGGTATGGCAGGGACGTGGGACGGTAGCACTTGAAGAGAAAGCGATCAATCCGCGAAACGCTTCAGTGTGACCAGGTCAACATCATCATCAACGCCGTCACCAACGTCTTGATTTCAGAGTCGAGCCTACCTAATGGACCCCATAAAACAAGCTCTCTGGCCCCGGATCGCCGCCATGCCGTCATCCCGGCGCAGCCGCATTGCAACCAATCACGCTGCAGAAATGCACGAGTATTTCCAAATACAAGAAAGCTCCAGTGAGAGCGCGTCAAATCGCTACTCTCACTGGACCCTCAGGAGACTACAATAACTTCTTGCATTTTGACAGCTATTTTCGTCGGGTACTTGGTGTGGGAGAGCGACGTTTCTAGCCCTTGATATCAGATCCTGCTATTCTTGGTATGTGCCTGAGGCATTACTGCATACTTACGACACTTACAGAGCTTGTCCTCGGAGCTTGTTTCCGTGCATGCATCCCGCCGCTTTGTACGCGTACCACATCGGTCTTCCAAATCATCCACAACTCTCAAGCTTTAGTCTGTCCATCCGTGGAAGCGACAGCAAGTATGCCCCTCTGCTCAATGCTAGATATCACATGGACTGATATCCTTCTCACATCCCGGTCTTCGAGTGAGATTGACATGAATTTGAGGGCGTGAAACATTTGTAATTTGGTATATGGTATCGTCTCTTTTCTAACCCTCGAGGAGAGCGGGCAGGTTCTCCTCGATGAACTCGACCACAGCGTCAGGTCCCCTCGACACCTGGAGACCCTGAGGCAGAGCGAAAGTCTTCAGTTGCGGGCCCATGATCTCCTTTGCCTCTGCGTGGATGCTCTTAGCCTCTTCTGGTGTCCACATGGATGCTGTGAACTGTACGTCTTGTCAGTATCTCGTTGGAAGGTGTGTTATCCAGAACCACGTACGAGGACATCGGGCTGCTCTTTGGTAACGACTTCGCGGACTTGTTCTTGGCCTGGATCTGGGTCAGGCAATGTTCTCCTTCAAAAAGGCTTCACCACTCACTGTCTGCGTTTCCAGCGTGGACGATTGTGTATTTGTCCTTGACGTTCTCGACAACGCGGCCGATCAATCTGTAGGCACGCTCAGGTGCTGTGTTGACCGTGACGAGCTTGAAAGGTCCCAATGGCTTAGTGGTCGACATTTTGTGTGGTATATTGTGGTTTGTGATTGAGGAATAGAAGACAAAGATGCTTGTAAAGACCTAGAAGATACAGATGATCTCGGCCGTCATCGGGATATCCTGTCCAAACACTCTGTAACTGCCCCACACGGGTCTTTCAGTCACCTCAGCTTTGTAGAGCTCTGACCAGCAACAATTGGTGGTGCTGTTTCGACATGTGGGAAGAACATGACGAGCTGCTCATACAATCTGAAGCCTCCTTTTCAATCTCTGTCTATGCTTCGGTATCACAAAGCTGAGTCTTTTGATGTATTGTTTCCCAAGCAGACTTCATGTTGTTCTGTCTCGGTGTTCGGCATGGCTTCGGCCGAGGGAGCGCTTCAATGCACCTTCCCCACCTGTACCCCTCGTAGGTGGGGAAGGTGTTTCCCAAGGGTCCGGATCTGGCGTGCGGGACTTGATGAGTTTCGTGATGACCAGCATTCGCGACATCGGCCATAGACTCGATACCTTATCGTTGTACCACGACCCTTGAACTTCTCTCTCATACCAGGAACACTCCATACCAACACATATCCGCCCACAATGTCTTTCGACCGTCTCGTCCGCTTCGTCCCCGCCAGCGACTCCAATGCCATTCTCATCGGCGAACCTGTAGATGCCAACCTCGATGTTGGACTTGCTATCCGCAAGGGTGATGAGGTTGAGGTCAAGGTCTTCAGTGGCAAGTCTGCCTTGAACCCTGGCTCGCTGTCAGACAAGACCGAAAAGATCGCCAGACTGCTATCGCCTCTGTCACAAGAGGAGGTTGGCACGATACGCTGCATTGGCTTGAACGTAAGCTCTCAATCCACTCCAGACGCTGTTCCGAAGATCCAGCTCCTGACACAACGCACAGTACAAGCAACACGCCGAAGAAGTCAAGATGGCAGCCCCACCAGAGCCCGTTCTCTTCCTCAAGCCAGCCACCTCCCTCGCAGACCCCTACCCTCAACCTACCGTAATCCCCAAGCACACCAAGTCGACCGACACTGCAGACTACGAATCAGAACTCGTCGTCGTCATCTCCAAGCCCTGCAAGAACGTTTCCGAGGCAGAGGCCCTCGAGTACGTCCTGGGCTACACCGCCGCAAACGACGTTTCCAGCCGTGCTGCCCAATTCGCTCAAAGTCAATGGTGTTACAGCAAGGGCTTCGACGGTGCTTGCCCGATCGGTCCCGTGCTTGCGAGCTCAAAATTGATTCCTGACCCGAGTAAGCTGCACATCAAGGGCAGCAAGAACGGCCAGGTCATGCAGGACTGTGGTATCGACGATCTCATCTTCCACATCCCCAGACTTATCAGCTTCTGCTCTCAAGGTACGACTTTGCCTGCTGGTACCATCATTTTGACCGGTACTCCTGCTGGTGTTGGTGTTGGCAAGGACCCCAAGGAGTTCTTGCGTGATGGCGATGAGTTCTCTGTTGAGGTCCAACCTCACATTGGTACTCTCACCACTGTTTTCGAGGACGAGAAGTAAAAGCCTGGAATTTCGATTTACGGCCATTTGTTGCAAAATCACACAAGCTTGACGAGTTCGAATTGAAATGTAGACAAACCTCCCAAAAGATATGTCATGAAACCAAATCATACCACCGACCTTGTACTCCTAAACATGAATCATTATACGTCCACATGCAATCTCTGACAACATATCTCAATGGCTGAGCGAAATCCAAGAATTCAGCACAGCCTCCATGTCGTACGCCAATCCCCACTGCGAGCTGAGGCAGCGGAACAACTTTTGCATCGAGTTGAGCTCGTACAACAAGTTGCGTGTCATGGACTCGTAGCCACTTCCAGACAACTGCTCACCACGGACAAACCTCCTCGTGGTGCTCGATCCAGCTGACGTTCCTGCCAAATCACCGAGGATAACACAGGGGTCCACCTCGGTGAAGAGCGCATCCTTCCAGTCGACGACTCTGGGCAAGTTGACAGTGGTGTGGCCTGCTAGAGAGAATACACTGTACACGGTCGCAGCAGCGAACAGCGAGCTGGGCATATGAAGGACATGAGCACGGCCACGAGGAAGTTGTTCGACAATATCCTGGATAGCGACAGCATGCAGCAGAGCCCTTCGTGCATCTTCAGTTTTGGCCCAGGCAACCAGATCCAGTCCCGTCTTGAGCCCCTTGTTACCTCCAAGAACATGTTGTGGGATGTTATAACGAGCGCAGAGATGACGACACAACATAGATGAGTCGGTAGCCGCATCAAGACAGATTGAATGCCATCGGAGCAGAGCTTCAAGTGTCTCTGGCGTGGATATTGTGTTTTTGGTGATACTTTCGTGCACCTGAGCCAGCGCTCTACGGATCTCTGAGCGTGTGGGAACACCAACTGAAGGTCCATCTGTTGAGTCCGAGACAAGTGACTGTACACCTTCCAAGAGGACTCGTAGAGAAAACGAGGTCAGCGTATGCTCTGGAAGCCTTCCCATGTCGACTGGTAAGAACAAGGATCGGAAGATATTGCGGAACGAGACATCTTGCTTGGGTTGCGAACGCATCTTGATGAGCCATTCATCTGCAGTGCTTGCTTCGAACAGACTCTCGTCGCACGGCAGACCGAGCTGGTTGGCAGCATGCCGCGTAGATGTGGGATTCCCACTTGCTGACGAAACAAGTCCGTCCAAGATATTTTGCGCGAGAAGTGCTCTCCTTTGTATTTCGTGAGCGGCCCACGTCTTCCATTGACGATCCTTTTCTGCTGGTGATGCATCCATCGACGGCAAGTTTTCCAGGGAAAATGTGTCGTTGTCGTACATTCCGCAGTGCCTTGCCCAAGAGAAACCTAGTGCATGGAATATCTGCGATGTCGTCCGAAGCGCGCGATTCTGACATGGTCAGCAGTTGCAGAACAGTCCCGGCCACAAACGACGTACCTTTGAAAGCGCAGCATAGACTTGACCAAGCAGAGCAGCTAGCACCAACTGAAGTCCATTACATGGGTCGTGCGGTCCCCTGTGGGTGATCAGACTTTGCCACTATGAGACGTGTTAGCGTTGTGATTTGCGGACTTGCAAATATTTGACATACTGAAGTAGCAACAGCTGTGTGCGAAAGGCGCCATAAGGCTTCGCCCTTCGCGATAGCGTCCTTAGGGCCCAGGTATAGAGATCCAATAGCAATTGCGTTCAATAACAGCGGGTGTGTACAATCTCTGAACACGAATGTCGCACGATGCAGAACGGGAAATGTGGGTATGAATCGGACGAAAAACATGTGGAGGCACTCATCCAGAAAGACAGAAGTGATAGACGTAGCCTCTGCTTCTGCAGTGATACTCGACGACTGGGACGATCAGCTAAGAACATTTGACACGACTGCGGCTCTTACCAGATTCGAGATCATCTTGCTAACACCATGAACAGCCTGGTGGCCACCACCATTGGGAATAGCCTTGATGGCTGACCCTCGATCGTCAAACGAGGTAGGCGAGTCAAGACTAGTCGGTGTAAATTGATCAAGTCCTTGAGGAAACGGCAAAGTCCCCACCGGCATTTGCGTAGTAGTCTCCGAAGACATGATTGACTGGAATAGCTCCTCGGAATCAGGCCAGATCAATTGGAAGTCAAGGTCCGTAGCACAATGCATGTCCATCATATCAGACTCCACCTGATATGATTGCTCATTCCAGGTTTGCGAGGTACCGTGATCTGATGGTGGCACATAACTGCGCGTATCGAGTTCTTCGTCAGTCGCTAGCAAATGCTGTAAAGCATGAGTTTTCGCCGGAGTATACGTCGAAGCGGCAGGGGAGGTGCATTTCATGCTCTCTCTTCGTAGATGGAGTTTCTCATGGCGAGCCAATGAATCTTGTCGACTGAATGCACGATTGCACTCTTTGCAGGTAAATGGACGGACGCCTGTGTGGGAACGTTCGTGTCTCTAAAACGTGCATGTCAGGATACAATCTGCTGTTACACCAAAATCTAAGCCTACTGTCAAATGCTCTGCTTTAGAATAGATCCTTTGACAGAACCGGCATTCCAATTTCTTCGCTGTATTCGCGACGCTTTCGACTGAAGCCATTGTGGTAAAACTGTGGTGAGTGGTGGAGAAAGGATGGAGGTGGTGGAGAAGGGAGATACTAAGGGCATACATTGCGGGGCAACGGAACGCGTAATATCCCGTCCAAGCCCTGCCCTGCCCTGACCTCTACGGCCGACATCGTGTCTCATGGCAATCACATTCGGTAAGCATTCAGGTCGGGAGAAGTTTGGTACATAAATGGTTTCTCTGAATTTGTGAGAAGTATCGATTAAAAGCTAGTCGGAAGGCATTTGCGGGGGCAATATGAAAAGAATGATAGTAACTCGCCCCTCTCCAGGCAATTTGACTGTACAAGACTCTGTAAGGGCGCAGCCCCTAGAGTCACTGCCTTTGCCGGAGCTTCATGAATAGAAAAAGTTCTTGACACGTCCCGAGTTACCAAACTCGATTACAGACTCCCAGTGCCCAATCATAAAGCCTTTCCCAACCACGAATTGAAGAATCCAGAAACGAAAAATGCATGGTCTGTTTAGTCCATACCTGAGTAAGATTCACCGTTCACTCTAGAACATGCTCTTTCTCTTCTCGGCTGCGCTAAGCACGCCCAACATCATGTGTCTGCGACCCAAGCCTTGCTGAATGGGGCTGGGAAGCTGCTTGGCGAAGGAGCCCATGTCAAAGGCATCGCCCTTCTCGCTGACAGGAGTCTGAACAGCACCACCGGCACCGAGGCCCTCAAGGCTGTCCTTGGAGCTTCTCTTAGCATTACGCTCACTACCGATGGGGCTCTGCTTGCGGAAGCAAGGCTCGTCCTCCTCCGACTGGAAGTGCAGTTCACGCTCGCTGATGGGGCTGCCGCGAGGAGATCCGCTGACAGCACGACGGAAAGAACCAGCACGAACAAGGTTATCGAGAGCACGGCGGCGTTGACGGGTTGCGAAGTTCTTGCTGCCCTCGTGCTTGCTTGTAGGCAAAGCGATGAGCTCTTCAAGCGGAGGTGGGCCACGAGGCTGACGGATAGGGTGTTCTCCAGCACGAGCAGCACCAGGTCCGAAGGTACCAGTCATGGGTGTGGGTGGGAAAACGGTCCTGGCTGAGCCGAAGGTAGCAACGCTGCTCGTCTTGGGTCCATCTGACACACCAGTCAAGGCGTTGATTGCAAGGGAAGATGCCTTCTTGTGTCCACGGCGGAAAGCGTTGGCGGACGGAGGGGGAAGTGGCTCGACGTGAGCGAGACTTGATGCAGGCGAAGAAGTCTTCTTAGGAGGAGTGATGGAGCGAGAACCGGTGGGTGTAGGACGCTCGGTAGGTGGGGGTGAGATTTCGGCACGGAAGACAGGCTGCTGCTTCTGAGGAGTATCGACATTAAAGAAGCCGGTCTGGTTTTGCGAGACAGGAGACATGGGCGATTGAGCGTTGTTGTCGACAGCGTACTGGTACTGGCCGGTCATAGGGTTGTACACAAGGTAGAGACCAGGTTGACCAGGCACCTCGATGGGCGACTGCTGAGCGCGCTGCTGCTGCTGCTGCTGACCATAGGCGTTAACTTGAGGGGACATGGGCTGCTGGAATTGGTTGAGGTTCAAGCCTTGCAACTGAGCAGTGCTGGCAGCAGCCGTGATAGCGGCGAGCTGCTGCTGGAGTTGCTGCTGGCGCTGAGCGAGGAACAGGCTAGTGAGCTGGAGCTGCTCCATCACATTGGGGTCCATCTCGGCCTCCTGTCCGTAGAAGGTGGGAGGGGCCAAGACCTGCTCGGGCATAGAATACATGTGCTGCTGCTGCTGCTGCTGGTGTTGTTGTTGGTGTTGCTGGTAGTGATGGCGCTGCGGCTGCTGCTGCTGGTGTTGCTGGTGTTGCTGCTGCTGTTGTTGACGGCCACCGTAGTGGTTGCCACCAAAGCTGGCAGTAGTAGCTGATTGGGGAACACTCTGCATGTATTGATTGTACGTGTTGGCGTCCATGCCACCAAGCTGGGACTGGTAGTCGATCTGGTTGTAAGGAGCGGAAGCCGGCACGGCCGGCGTCTTCGGGGCGGTGCGGAGACCGGCGAGAAGGTGGGAACGCGAGGTGCGAGGAGTAGGGTTTGAGTCAGAGTGGCTCTCAGCAGGGTTGATATGCTGAGGAAGGCCAACGCTGAGGCGCTTGTGGTTGTGGGATCCTCTGTTTCTAGAAGCAAAGCCAGAGCCGGGAGCGCCAAGGCCGTTGGAGGGAAAACCGTTAAAAGTCATCTGAGCGAGACCGCCAGCGTCTATGCTCATTATTACAGTTTGATTCGTGAGACCAGGGATGATCTGAGTCGAAATGATGTCGGTGATGCTGAGTGAAGATGGTGATGCAGAGGGTCGTTAAATGTGCTTCGTGCAGAAATGCGGAGCTCCGGTGGACAGTGAGTCGAAGGGCCGAATAGAAGAATGGCAAGCCGGAAAGCTTGTCGTCAAGGTCGAATCTTGTACAAGAGTGAAGTGAGGGTCGACGGTGACCGTGGTGGAGGTGAAGTGCTTGACAAGCAGGCAGCTACACCAAGTGATGCTGGACTGAGATTACACAAACGGTCGGAGGGAACCGAGAGATCCGAACGGCCGATGCGGTATGAGATGTAGTCGACTAGATAAATGTTTGTCGGTATTTCAACCAGACAGATGTGTGTATGCGTATGATTACACTTCGAATCGAGTGTTTGTCGTGTTGCCGTACGGTGTGATGTCAATGAACCAACGCGTTTATCGGGACAGGGCTGTCAACAGGCACACGTTGACGCTAGTGCTTGAGACAGATAGATGCGTAGATGTGTTGTTATTTTTCGAAGTCCGGAGTGTCGGAGTGATGAGTGGTCAGGTGTCAGGATCAAGGATTACTGTGATGTTGCTCTACAAGAACACAGCGACGGATGATGCTAGACAATGGAGCGCGTCGGCAGAGAGAAAGCGCCTTCTGTTTTTGAGGGATTATTAAATTGCAAGGGTCGACACACAAAAAGGTAAGAATGAAACAAGGCTGCAGTCACCAAATGAAGGCAGAAAGGGAAAGAAGGACGGCGCCGAGAGAGTTGTAAAAGGCACTGGAAAAAGAGAAAGAAGAAAGAACCCTTGGTGGAAGGGGTAGCGGCGGGAAAGTGCACAAAGCTCCTTCCTTCTTGGCGCACGCTTTCTGAACGAACACTCGGACCCCTGAGTCGGGTTCCGAGTGGAGACACTAGAGGCCCCTTTTCTGAAACAACCCTTGTTCTTCGTTTGTTCTCCAACTCGTTGCCCAAATCTCTCATCTGCCACATGACAGGTCGCCTCTCTGAGCGGCCAGTACACTAATGCGGCGTGGATGTTGCTGGCACCATGGGTTTTCGCATTGTACGGGCAGCCCTCCGCGGTTGAAGCTCCTGAATGAAAAAGCAACCGTCTTTTGAGTTTACGACCCGCGAACAAAGGTGCAAGCAAATTAGATGGATCGCCAGCCTTTGTTTTGATTGGTGCGGCCGTGCCAGCCTTTGACAGCCCGGCGCCTATGCACGCTTCGTTCACGTTCCAGCTCTCCAAAGCCACACGCCGCGCTTCTCTGGTTCCACTCATGTGGCCAGCACCCACAGTCACGCTTGGTCACAGAATGGCCTTGCATTTCTAGAAGACCTTGCTTCGAATCAGCACCTTCTGGCACCAGCTGAAGATATTCCTGGTATCTCGTGTCACACACGCGTACTGCAGCACGCGGCTTCTCTCACCTCACCACCTGCAGATCCTCCGCATCACGGCATACCACAGTTTATGAAACGCGCAAGAGGAGGCGTCGCAGATCCAGATATATTGTAGACTAGTGGTGTCAACGGCCGGCTCCCTGGGAATACTACTGAATTCAAGGAAGCTCGTGTGCGCGTTTCAAAAGCATCCTGACATTCCTGGAGACGGGACGGCACGGTTGTAGTCGGGGTAACCCTGGTCATGTGTATTCTCGCCCACAAGAGCCTGGCCGAGAGAGGCAACAGTGACCTCCAAGATCATGACAGTAATTTCACAAGGCCCATTAAATGTACGGTGTAGTCTGAGGTAAGAGGTTGGTCCATGGGGACGCGGATCACGTTCCCCTTTGATTCACAACATGTGTTCAGGATTCTGCAAAAATAATAATTGAACTGGCACTCAGGGTTCATGACCTTGGTTGTTTGCAACCGTAGATGCTGGGTATTATTCTCAATAGCTCTAGTAAGTTTCCGTCGGTCCCTCCTTGCAATGGACCATCTACTCCTGCTCGTCCAACAGGCGCTCTAATTCCTCGACCTCGACGTGGTCGCGAGTGTTTTGCATTCGCCTTGCCCATTTGATCTCGCCATCGACCCAAATGAGCTCACCACCGTTCTGACTCTTCTTTCCGGAATCCGTGAGCAAGGTCATTAACGTGTTTCCGGTCCCGATCAGTGTTCCCATCAGACTGTTCGTGATATAATTTGGTTTCTTCCCGAGGCCCAGGTTGCAAGTCATGCCGAGGGTATCATACGTGACGCGTGACGGGTTCGTATAGATCTCAAACTTGCAGCCCGTGCGTTGGATATAAGTCTGGATAAACGTATGGCTACCGCAACCGACAATGAAGAGCTCAGTCGGTATAGACCTAGAGGCCAGATCTTCAGGAGAGAGTTTGGCAGTTAATGCGCGAACATAATCGGCGCACGACTGTGGTTGGTCCACGGTCAGTATTGAGCAACGACGTCAGAACGTTTGGACGGCTTCGGTCAAGCTTCATACCTCGCAGTTGAAGTGACGGATGAAAATAACGATGGTTCGACGACGCGGCTTGTCACTGTGGGAACTCCAGAGGCTGCTGAACTTCTTCTTATCGCCATTCTTGTCCAGGATATCTACTTCGGCAACCTTTTCGAGTTCTGTTTGGGTCGGAAGGCGAGTCTGCGCCTGATCGTTATTGTGTGATTCTGCATCTGATTCTGTGTTGAGATCCGGCATAGTTCAATTACGAGAAAGAAGGTCTATTAAAGTATAAAGATGAGGTGTTCCAAGATGTTTGTCGAGAACTTGGTATGAAGATGAACAACAATCACATCGTGCCCAACAATGATGTGTGCACGGTCGCTGGAAGCCGTGGCGCTTAAATATTACACGTGAACAATTACTCGTGACGACATTCCTTGTGATACAACAAATGTTGTAACTCAACATAGTTATTTGAGCTCGAGACAGGACAGTTTAATGTATGTGTTCCTCTTCGCAATCCAATCGCGATGTATACATTATCCATTGAACCTATCGCTTTGCGGCCGTCCGAGACTGGGCTTTTCGATTCATCGGGGAGTTCCTCACGATGTACCCAATGGACGTAAGCTAATGATTTTGAGCATACTCCTATCCATAACTCTCTGATGTATATGGATGTGAGAAGGACCGATTGACTCAAGCCGTTGCAATACAGCCAGTACTCGATGCGGAGTTTGGTGGCTCAGTGGTCGTCCATCTTCATGCGGACCTTCTTGGCTGCATGGTTCATGTTGCCTCCCTATTCGAAGAGCCATATGGATCAAATCCACATGTGTCTTGTAGAAACCCGACGAGGCGTGTGCGGAGTGTATACGTTCAGATCTCCTTGACGCGTTTGGGTGGTCTAAGAAATGAGTCGTCTGGTAGACCACTTCTCTTCGTCCCTGGCAGAGAGCCTGTTCTGATGTCGTTGTCTTCAGAACTGACCTTGCGAGGGGGATACTTGTGCTCGATACCCTCAAAACAGTTCTTGGGAGGCGCGCCTGGAATATTGCTTTCGTCGTGTAGGAAGTATGGATGCTGTAGTGCATTCTCAGCGCTCAGACGATGCAGAGGATCGTACTCGAGTAGCGACTTGAGCATCGCTAGTCCATCCCGGTGTGGCGCAGGCATATTCGCTGCGGCATACTGGCTGTTTCGAGTGAGGTTATCCCACCATTTGTCAAGAGTTATCGGTCGCTGAACCGCAGGATTACCGGCCGCCAGAGTCTGTAATTGAGGATACTCCGGCATCGCCTGCAAAAGTGGCCAGCTCTCCTTCCTTGGAATACCGAGTACTTCAGCAATCTTTCCCATTTGGTTTCTCTGGAATGGCACCGTCTTCTTCGAATCTTGCTTTGCCTCCTCACCTTTGAAGATCGGGCGCAAGCTTAGAAGCTCGGCGAATATGCAGCCGACTGCCCATGTATCTATTGCTGGTGTGTAGTGTCGACTTCCAAGAAGAAGTTCAGGTGCTCGGTACCAAATAGTGACCACGACCTTATCACCACCGAACAAAGCTTGGAGCGGTTTGTAGAACAGTCGTGCGAGGCCTAAATCACCTATCTTGACCGAGCCTGCTGAGGTGACCATGATATTGGCTGGTTTGAGATCTCGATGCAGTACCCAATTACGATGCAAGTAGAGCAGCCCTTCAAGAAGCTGATACATGATAGAACGTAGAGTTGGAGCGGGGATCGGAGTTCGAGGATGTTGTGTGTGCCAGTGGATGATCTGCAGGAGGTCGTGTTCTGCGTATTCGAACACCATGAAGATGCACTTAGATTCCAGAATGATTTCGACAAGCGATATAACGTTCTCGTGGGATAGTTCTGTGCAAAGTGCCATTTCGCGTATAGCAGACTGCGAGATGCCCGTGTATTGCAACTCTCCTTCTTTGTCGGGCTTGAATCTTGATGCTACATATTAGCTTATAATAACACTATTCAGGACATTTGGCGTACTTCTTGATTGCGAACGCCTCTATGGGTCTGCCAGAGTTCCGGCTTAAGATAGGATGAGCCCCTCGGCCAGACTTGTTCCGGGCCTTGTAAACCCTGCCATAGGTGCCGCTGCTGATGAAGCCTACTACATCGTAGTTGTCGTTTATCCGCCTCTGACTAGTGTATCCCATCGACGACATCTTAGTATCGGCGGGCTCTGTGAGTCTCGGTTAGCCGACTTTGACTTGATGTGGACAAAGGTGTGATTGGTGCGAACATGAACAGGTACCCCGACCGACGCTTTGCCAAAGTGTGCTTCATCAAGGGTGCCTTCAAAAAAACAGAAATAGTAAATATTGGAGTGGAGATGAAGGATACACCTGAGTATAAATGCACGTGCAGAGATGGAACTCAACTGTGGAAGCAGAACATACCGTTAAAAGCAGAGTGGACGGTTCTTTTGAGGGTTAGACTACCTCCTGACACGGAGGCAGGATTTGCATTTCTGACACTTGGGGCGGAGCTGGGCGGGTTGATGGTGGGAGCAGCAGAAGCGGTCACAGAAGGAGGCACGTTGGAAAGGGCAGAAGTCGAAGTGATCATTGCTGCGGTATAAATTATGCTTGGTTTATGCGTTACCCCACGGCGGAGACAGACGGTCGGGAGAGAGATGTTGAGTTTCAGCGTTGGGCCGAGCGGCGAGCTGGCGAGGTATCCAAGTTCCGAGTAGAGTGACTACGGCTCGGACAAACAGCAAAACATGCGGTGAAGGCAGGTGGGGACACGAGGAATAGAGAGCAGATGATCTGACCCGAAGAGTTGGCCCAAGGAAGAGTCCGCTGGCTTGGAGTTGGTGTGTTGGATTGACCATCAACGGAGAAGCGAGAGAGGGCAAGCTTCGCGGCTGCCACGGCCCGCATGTGACAGTCACGTTTCGCGAGCTTGCAGTTCCAGCTGGGAACGAGGGAAGTCGATATCGGCTGACCATGTCACTCTGACACTTTGACAGCAGCATCTTGTCGCAGCCTGAAGTTTCTCATCCGAGGCTTCTATTGACCTGACACGCTTGGTTGAAGCGACAAGTCTTTGCAGTCAGAGTTTCTCGGGCTTCGAAGCAACATCCTTTGATCTGCCTCGTGAACTCTAAATCACCATGGAGCCCAAGTCGTGGTTCAAGGATCTTACGCCTTACTTCATCTACATCCTCCTCGTGTCGACCATTGGCCCTCTGCTGTTTGGCTTCCACCTTGTAGGCTCTCATGTTTCTCGCTATACAAAAGTGCCTCAAATCTGACAGACAACCCTCAGTCAGAGCTCAATGCGCCCCAATCGATTATAACATGTGAGAAGAAGTCCATCTCGTCCACACTCGCCCCGAGTCTGCCGCAATGCATTCCCATGGACTCGACCCAGTTTGGTCTGGTCTCATCCATCTTCACCCTGGGAGGCCTTCTCGGCGCCCTTGTAGCTGGTCCTGTCTCGGCTCGCTACGGTCGCTATAGATCCATGCTCTTCAGCACCGTCCCGTTCATCATCGGTCCTGTCTTCGAAGTCTTCGCTACCAACATCCCCATCTTCACCGTCGGCCGACTCATCAGTGGTCTTGGTGCCGGTGCTTCGGTCGTAATCGCTCCCATCTTCATTTCCGAAGTCGCTCCCCCGAAAGAGAAGGGCTTCTTTGGCGCCTTTACACAAATCATGATCAACATGGGCATCTTCATTGCCCAACTGCTTGGTCTCTTCTTGAGCAAAGGCTCCCTGTGGCGTATTATACTCGCTGTTGGTGGCGCTATTGGCATCCTTCAAGCTGTTGGTCTCTTCCTCGGTGGTCAAGAGAGCCCCAAGTGGCTTGCCGACCATGGCAAGGAAAGACAAGCGAAACGCATCCTGCGCAAGCTGAGAGGCCATGCAGCTAACATTGAAGAGGAGGTCAAGGGCTGGGGTGTTGAGAGCGAACAAGACATGGAAGACGAAGAAGACAGCCTCCTTTCGAACCAAGATCGCATGCCCTCGGGCGGTCTCGAACAAAGCGGTCCATCGTCTGATGCATCCGCGGGCAAGAAGACAAAAGAGGCTGTCGAGGCTCTTGGTGCTCTTGCTGTGCTCAAGAACCCTGATTCTCGCCCTGCTGTCATTGCCGTAGTTGTTGTCATGATTGGTCAACAACTCTGCGGTATCAACTCCATCGTCATGTACGGTGTCTCCTTGTTGTCGGACTTACTCTCCGCAAATGCCGCTCTTCTCAACGTCCTGGTCGCAGTTCTGAACATTGTTGTAACCACATCCTGTGCTCCTCTTACCGACAAGCTTGGTCGCAAAGTCTGCCTTCTTGCAAGTATTTTCGGCATGGGCGTTTCGTCCTTGCTTTTGGGTATTGGCATCATGAAGCACTTGCCCATCCTGTCGGCCATTACCGTCTTGACATTCGTGGCTTCGTTTGGCTTGGGCTTGGGACCCGTACCCTTCATCCTGTCTTCTGAACTTGTCGGTCCTGGCGCTGTTGGAGCAACCCAAAGTTGGGCACTGGCAGCCAATTGGGTTGCTACGTTTGTCGTCGCGCAGTTCTTCCCTATTGTCAACGAGAAGCTCGGTGGAGGCAAGGTCTACTTTATTTTCGCCGCTTTCGCTGTCTTGTTATCAGCCTTCGTCTTCTGGGCTGTACCAGAGACGAAAGGTAAGGCTGACGCCGACGAGGTCTGGGGTCGCAAGGCTGGAAGAGCTGTCGACTGAGTGAAAAATAATTCGTGCATCTTCAAGAGTCTTATGGTATGAACACAGACGTTCCAAAGGTACGAAACTAGTGGGCCCCTTCCCTTAAACATCTCTAGAAAATTGCGAACAAATTGTAAATTCAAAGTAACCATGAAAACGTCATCATACCTATCGCTACTTCCTCAATGCAAGTGCAAGCGGATTCCTTGGTCGATATCGACCACTTCACTCATAGAGCATTAACCCTCCAGCTCGAACATCATTCCCTCCGCCAGGCATCATACAAAGCATTCGATTAGTCGAAATCTCAATAAATTACACTGCAATGGAACTCCAGGATGACAGAGCGACCTCCCCACTGTCGACCAGTCCCCCAAAACCAAAAGACGCAGGAAACAAGCCCCCTGCCTCGCTGAGATTGGCCGTAAGAAAAAAGGCTGGCGTTATGACTGCAATCAACAAGGGGGTTGATATTGCTGCGGAGACCGACAACTCAGCGCAGCCACATGCACAATCTGGGATTCCCGAACCGTCTTCTGGGAAGCCTGGGTTGATGATGAGTGCCATCAAGAGTCTTTCAGGCCACCACTCCTTCTTCGGCAAATCGTCACATAAAGGCCCGAGACGCCCATTGCCTCCCCAATTCCAAGACCAGACAACTGCGGGCACAAACCAGGATTTGGCATCGATGTCTGACGTCGCACTCTTCCAAGTACACCTCTATCACTGTCGACAGTCGTATGCGTACCTCGAAGAAATCGCGAGAAGGAGAGATCCGCAAAAGCCTGACTGGACTGCACCGGGTGATTGGAAAGTCTCTGGGACCGCGGCGGAAGAACCTCCTTCGACACAAACCCCTCCAAGGCTCCAGGACGTTGGTTCGCTGACTTCTGTCAATGAAGGACTTCCAGAAGTTCGAGACGTTGGTTCACTTGCTTCTATCGGCGAGGGGCCTTCAAGGCCTCGAGATCTGGGTTCGCTCGCTTCTGCTGATGAGAGCCCCTCGAGGCTTCGAGACGCGGGTTCACTCGCTTCTATTGTTGAAGGACCACCTGCCACAAGAGCGTCTGAGCAAACCAGAAAAGATTCTGCGACACAGAGATTCAAAGGCAGTATTGGATCTGCTGGGAGAAGGTCGTTTTCCAAGGTCGTGCGAGGTACACCAGTGGCAAGGTCAGTGACAACGTGATCGCCCAAAACGTTAAGCTGATGATCATGAAAGCAGAAAACCAGTGACCCAAAGGAGCCGAACGAAAGTCAGAAAAACGAAATCCAGAGTTCTGGGGGTCGCATATCACGGTGTACATATAAGCGAGGCCCAACGTCGTGCCATACTTGCAACAGAAGTCAACCCACATGTACGAGAGTCTGTCATATCCGAAGTTGTCTCTGGTCTCAACGGTGACGATTGGCAAGATTCCACAGACTAGGTGTCTGAACCGGATATCGAGTCTGCCAGGCTGCCATCCAAATCGATTTCCGTTGTCAAGATCGAAGCTTGCTGGGAGACCGGAACGAACCTACTTCACTTATCTTTGAGAACTGCTATTCCTCTGCAAACGTCCAAGACATCGAAGACTCAATCGAGGGAGGACAGCCTGGATGTAGGCTCCGACCGGTCGTCTGAGACATCGCAAAAGCAGAGAGTAGAACAACATGAGCAAGACTTTACACGTCAAACCATCCGGTCTGGAAAACAACCACAAGAGCGGCAAGACGGTTCTGCTGGCTCGAGTACTGCTGACTTGGCAGACCAAGAGGACCTGGCAGAGAGAGATGACCTGGCGGATTACGACCAATCGATCGATTCTCTAGATGGCTGGAAAGATGTCAAACCTAAACATGTCAGCGTTTTGACCAAGGGGAGCGTCAGAAGGGTTGCATGTTATGGGTCAGCCAGGGGTTTGACCAAGGGAGGCGTCAGAAGGGTTGCATGTTATGGGTCAGTCAGGGGTGGCAAAAGGAAACCGCTACATCTGAGCATCAACGAAGCACTATCAGCAAACAAATCAGGTGAGTACATGGCCTTGTGTCGATACGTGAAAGACTTGGCTGATCTCAATGCCTCTCCAGTTCACGGACAGCTGCGCGGCGGCAGTAGCGACTCATCGCGACCACCATCCACACCGCGGCCAGCAAAGGTACAGCCACGTCCGCTCGGCGCTCTAGTGCATCTGGAAGACTTACACAAGGCCGGGGACATGGATTCCAGTCACATCGAAGACATACACGGTAAGTGATAGAGATCTTTTGTACAAAGATTCGACGACTGATACGACGGAAACAGTGCGACATCCAGAAACCATAGATCATTCTCCTGGATTCGATTTTGCAGCAGCCGAGTCAATGGCCGAGACAAACCACGCATCTATGTTCACCAATACAAGCTCTCGACGCACACGCGCACACAATTACGTCGAAAAACCTTCCAGCTACTACAGGGCTCCAGAGATTCAAGCTACGGGCAAGAGTTTGGATCGAAGCATGAATCAAGCACCGCAGAACATCGGCCTGGGCATCGGCCTGGACATCGGCGGATGGGGTGACCAAAGTACTCATCAAAGTAACGAGTGGGACGCAGAGGAGATGACAGAGAATCCCAGGGTTCAGAACTACTCGTCTAGGTCCACGACTTCGGTGATGCGCCGCAGGAGTCTGAGGGTCGAGCAGGTTCCAGACATTCCACGTTGGGACGATCCTGTGTCGGCGGTTCGAGAAGTGCTCATGGATGGCGGGCTTTTGCTCCGAGCAGGGCATACAGGGCTGATGAGGGTGACTGTCGAGCAGGTGCATGCTGTCAGAGAGAGAAGGAGACGCGAACGCGAAGGTACGTTCATGAGATCGGCATCCCCGGGCCGAACCGCAGCATGAAACGTGCACGTCGCAGTGCAGGAGTCTACAGTATTCGCTAACATGAACACCTCCAGCGAGAGACAAACACGATCGCGAACTAGACGACTACGTCGCGAAACGGGAAGAGCTCCAGCAGAGAGGAGAGTTCACAGAGCTAGCATCAAACGACGGTGCATCGGAAGCAAGCGGCAACCAAGCGACGACAAGCACACAAGCCCGCTGCGTTGGCGACTCGGACAGTGACGGTGACAACTCCAGCTCAGGCTCTGATAGCTCTGTGCGCACTGTCTTCAGACTCAGAGACGGCAATACCACGCCAAGGCCCAGCGACACTATTAGTTTAGGAAAGATCGAATCACGCCCTCTTCCACCAATCCCCACCTTCCATACCTCGGACCCTCTCAAATCGGCGCATGCAGAAGACAATGAGGAGTTCGTCTCACTGAACGATCCGTCTATCAAGGTTCATATTGCGCACGCGCTCGAATCCCTGTACACTGGTATTATGGCAGCTCAGAACCCAATGGCCAATGCCACAGCCCCATATACTTTGGGAGGAAGCATGCCCTCGGCAGGACACCATAGCGACATGCAGCACATCTGGACCCTGGTTCAAGAATTGAGCTCGGTCCTACAACAAAACCGCGAGCGCACCGACGAGCTCCAAGACGGCCTCGCACGCGCGCAGGTACGCCTCAACGACAAAGAGATGTGGGATATGCTTCGTTTGCTCACACAGTCGTTCCTAGACCAGACCCGCTGAGAATGGCCTTCTGACTAACGGAGACAATGGTACGGTCCTTTCTGCTTTGGTTCATTACGCATGGCGTACAGCGCTTTAGATACCCTTTTCATTCATTATTGCTCTCACCGCTCGTTAGCTAATACTCAAGCTTTATTGCTTTGCAGCCTCTCATGCCCCCCAACATGCTCCTTCTGATGTCGATGCCTCCGCTATCCAAGCCCAGCTGTCAGACGCACTGTCTCGCATCACAGAGTTAGAAGCCGAGTGCAAGGATGCCAATGAAGTCATCGATTACGCAGAAGAAATCGTCGAGAAATTCAAGCAACAAGTCCAGGAATATTCTCGCAGCCATCAGAGCGCGACTATCGGTATGGCCTGCACCTTCCTTTGACTTCACGCCTACGAGTACTGACCTTTTACAGCTCTCCACGCCCACTACAACTCCCTCCTCGAGACCTCCCGCAACGAAACAATTCAAGCCCAACTTACACACCAAGCCTGGCAAGCCTCCCTACTACGTTTATCCGAATACCTACGCCTAGCTCAACGCGCACACGAAGAAGGCTCACTACCATACCGCCGCCGTATCGCTGCTCTGAAGGAGGAAAACCGCATACTGCGCGCCAAAGCTGGCTGGGAGCCTGCTAGTGAAAGCGAGGGCAGTGACGACGAGGATGATGTGTTTGATGAGGGCGTTGAGGCCGACTCCGCCTGAAAGATTACTTGAGAAATGTCGATTAGCAGCATGGGTCATCACCTGGAGTTCACAAGGCGAATGGAGTACAAGAATTGCCGTCGGATTTTTACAGGTGGCATCAACAGCGCCAGTAGCGCTTACAGAGTTTTATATTGCATTGACTTTACATTGTTCTTTCTCTCGACAGCTTTTGCAGCTCGCGATATCTTGCAGGTGGCCACTGCAAACCCAAACCGTCCTGGACCATTGACCGTGGATTTTGGCACTGCAAAACGTCGAAACTACCACATTGAGCGCCTCACCGTGCCCACCGATGAGCTGGTCTCGCACGACCGTGTGACCGAGTCTCTCGGTGCAACACACAAAGTCTATGACAAGCAAGGTGCTTCTGGCTTTGACGAGGATGTAGAGGCCAGTCCTAAGGTACCAGCTGCAATCGAGGGCAATTGGACCGACCTCTTCAAAGGCAGAACAACTCCAAGACCAAATGATGTTGGACCTGACAAAAGGAGATTCAGCAAACAGCGTCCAGAGGCTTCTCCAGTGTTCCAATGCTAGATATCTTTGTAGTCTAGCAATCAGGTATGGTCATATAAGGCCCTCAGATTCCCTTCCATATACTAGATAGGTTTCCACTTCAGTTATCAGCAGGTTATATAGTAAGCCCGGACGATCTGAAGAAGCAGTAAGTTGATCAATCACGTACATACTAATTCCAATGCTGACCAGACGTATAGATTGATGAGTGTCCTTCCGCTCTCGACGTCGCTCGACGATGGACCCGGGTCGTTGAACGGTACTGCTTCTATCGAAGGTATAGCTTCTATCGACGCCAGTTACATAGCGGCCCTGAAGGCTCTTTGGTCCCACAGATGCTCAAGATCTTGGGCATTCGCAAGCTATACGATGCGTAGGCTCTATTCCTTCGACGCCTAAGTATAGCAAGAGATGAGGACTAGTTATAGGATCCCTCTCCGCCGGCAAGACGTTGTTGATGGCATTCTAATTAATGCGTTTTGCACTGCGCAATGCCAACCAAGAAAAAGGAGCCCTAACGACCCCTGTAATCGAACTGGTAGTCGAGATCTTTACGCTCGTTCGAAGTCTTATATATGGATCGCCGGCGCGCAGTATAATCGTACATAGAGGTCTATCCCTCGGCGATTTGATCGAGCAATTCTTATCCTTACGACTTCAATTCCAAGGATCGTCAGATTAGCATATCGTCTAGAATCGACTAGACCATCAGTTCTCTAGAACACTTCCACTACTCCTTAACGTTATGGACGATAACTTCCTAGAGCCAATCTTGGTGCGAGCTCTAAAGCGAATCACAAACCTGGAAGAAATGAGAATGCCTAAGAACGAGATCGAAAGAAGAGCAGCGCAGCACGCGTGGGATCATTCTTATAACCGTCAAGACGAGATGCAAATTGAATTGACATCACTGAAGAACAAGATCTATATATCGGACGAGACATAGAGTAATAACTTAAATCATCATCGGTACCCCCGGCAAGATCCTGTCGCTACTAGAGGCTAGGAAAAATTAAATCCCTCTAGCTTCTACTCTCCGACGAGAGCGCCGTTCTACTTTATACGTCCTTTACAGTATGTCCCAACTATACCCGATTAGTCCTTTATATCCTAGCTATACCAGATTGAAGGCCACTGCCACTAAATAAGCCTCCAGCGGACCACAAGTACGAGTCGTACTATCTTGTAGCATCTCCGGCGCGTTCCTTATAAGAGTTTGTACATCGAGTTTTAATGCTCACTCAATTGATTGTCTTTTTGGCCTGACATCAAAGGTCCTAAACGCAATAACGATGGGATACGACCAAACTCGGCTTATGAACTTCGACGAGAAGTGGTTTACAATCTCGCCAGTAATGATGTATAACGTCGTCAAGATTTTGCAAAAGGGTGAATTCGACATGAGTCAACCTCTAGTGGTCTTTTGCCCGCGAGTTGCGATGGTTAACCGCTTCCACCAATAGCTTCTTGCGTTCGCCGATCCATACAACAAATCTTCGTCTATCTTTAAGCTCCATGGAAATATGCAAGACTATGATCGCAAGCTTGCTATCGAAGGGTTTAAAGGCACACGAGGACAAGTCATCGTGTGTACCTTTGTCGGCGCATACGAGACTCAACACAAGCCGGATCTCATACACACTGTATCACGAAGAAGCCTTTCCTGAAGCCGGGGTTGATCGCACGTTGTTAGGTCTACACAAGTGACAATGCCGTGATACAATTTGATTCGTCAGTGATACATGAGGAGGGAAGAGTGTCTACTCAGCGACCCAGACGGCAGCCATGCCCATGCCGGTTCCGACACACATGCTGGTCACACCGACCTTCTCGCCTCTCCGCCTGAGCTCATAAAGCAATGTGCTGACTTGTCTGGCACCGGTGCAACCAAGAGGGTGACCGAATGCAATAGCACCACCCTTGGGGTTGATCTTCTCCATAGGGATCTGCAACTCCTTTGCACACCACAGACATTGCGAAGCGAAAGCCTCGTTGATCTCCCAAATGTCGACGTCGTCCTTGCTGATACCGGCCTTTTCCAGAGCAACAGGAATGGCCTTCCAGGGACCGATACCCATGAGAAGTGGGGGTACACCGACAACTGATGCTGCGACGTACTTGCCGAGGATCTGCTGGCCGAGCTTCTCAGCGGTCGAACGCTTCATGAGCAGTACTGCGGCAGCACCGTCGGAGATTTGTGAGGCATTGCCACCGTGAATGGAGCCGTCCTTTGCAAAGGCAGGGCGGATCTTGCCCAGAGACTCGGCTGTGACACCTGCTCTGACACCGTCGTCCTTGCTAACGGTAATCTCCTTTGTCTCGTCGGTCTTGGGGTCGGTCCACTTGACCTTGAGGGGGGCGATCTCCTCGTCGAAGAGGCCCTTCTTTTGTGCCTCGGTGGCTTTGGCGTATGATGATGCGGCGAATTCGTCTTGGTCCTTGCGGGAAACGTTGCGGTCCTTGGCCATCTGCTCGGAGAGGACTAGTCATCAAAGTCAGTGGATGTGCGAGACATTCGGGGAGGATGAAGACTGACCTCCCATGGGCACCTTGCACTTAGCGGCCTCCTTGTGGTTCTCGAGAAGCTCCGAGAACTCTGTGACAGCTCCAGGACCGTACTGACTGCTCATGCTCTCAACACCAGCACCGATACCAATATCGATCATGCCGGTCTTGATGGCATTGGCAATCTCGACACAAGCTTGCAGGCCCGAACTGCACTGACGGTTCAATGAGTGTACACTCGTGCTGTCAGGGAAGCCGGCGGCCAAAGCGGCAGCACGGAACTCGGTGGCACCACCTCCAGGAGGTAGCACGCTACCAACGGCGATATCCTCGACCAGCGAAGGGTCAATCTTTGAACGCTCAATGAGTGCTTTGAAAGCTCCGTGGAGAAGGTCTGCGGCGGGTGTGTCCTTGAAGCCTCCCTTTCCTCCCTTGGTCAAGGGTGTACGGAGACATGCCGTTACGACAATATCATCGGGGCTCTTCTTGAGGATGGCATCGCGGTTTGGCGCCAAGTCGGACTCTGATGACTTGAGGTGAGTCTCGATCAATGACAGACGCTCAATAGCTATATTTCATCATCAGCTTGATTTCAGGCATGTGTCGATGTCCTCCTTCACATACCGACCGAGTTCTTTCCTGTTTGGTTGGCCATGTTGTTTTTTGTGTGCAATTCTTGAAAAGTTACAAAGGACTAGATAAGAGCAACAAGAAATGGGAAGGAAACAGATAATCAGCTAGGGCAAGGGCAGATGATGTATTGTCTGGGGAGATGCCGAGGTTCGGCTCGGCCTCCTTCACATGCTCGTCGCTCGCGAGTCTTCTTGGCATTGACCTCTCCTACATCTTCAATTCTTTGATCATGCTGTACTTTGTTCGTCAGAATGAAGGCGGTAGCTTCGGTCTCCGATATACACGTGTGAGAGCCTCGGAGAAACACATGTAAGTAATAGCCAAGGTCACCCGTCAGAACTTCAAGCAAACAATGAGCCTACGTCACCTTTTGAACAGATACTTGACAGAAATTACACTCGTCTTTTGGCCTCAACATGCCATCAGGCCAAGGCATACACGCAGAAGTGGAAGCAAAGTTGATAAAGAGCAAAGTGTGTTCATATGGTAGCTACTTTTGAGGCTCATCCCTGGTTGGTATCATTAAGCAATAACATTCCTCTCAAATCCATAAACTCCATGTGTTAAAACAGCAATACCATAGCTCCGTTAAATCCGTTGGCCCTTTGGATCATGCAAAACAGCTAGTAAAGTAAAGAAAGAAAACAAGAACAAGACAAGAAGGAAAGGTGAACTTCAGGACATATCAGTGTAACATGAAGTAACAAGAGAAAACAGGTCGACACAATCATCTGGCGATGCGGCTGCCATCGTACTCGTTCTGAACAAGGTCAACGTCATAGTCAGGCAGCTCGGACTTCTTGAGATGAGCAGGCAGGACAGTGCGGCATGTCAGAGCATAGCGCATGAGGCCCTTTGGGCTGACACCATGCTCAAACCACTTCTGAAGGTGGGCGCCACGCATGATGCAAATATCTCCATGACCGAGTGAAAGCTTGATGTAATCGTCGACCTTGGTATGGCTCTTCTTTGGAGGGTACGATGCTTGCAGCTCTTTGGCCATCTCGGCAAGCCGGGCCATTTCTTCGTCCTTGGACAGATCGGCGTTTTTGATCTCTTCGATGAATTGCTTACGCAGTTCGTAATTGGGGAACTCGGGCAACGGCTCGTCCATAGTCATGACGGTCATCTTCTTCCCCTTGTGTGTGGCGGACCTCATACCGTGGTAGAAAGGGGCCTTAGGCTTGAAACCCATGTCAGCACGTGCGCCAAGCGACAGAGTAGCGACTGTGGCACCAAGTCCTTTTTCTCCGTCATCATGATAGTTCATTGACTGGTCTTGAAGATAGGCAACCAAGTACAGCTCGTTGAACTTTTCCTGGTCCTCGACAGCGTTTCCTGAAGTGATTCTGTCGGTCCAGTTCAACCGAGATACAGCTTCCGTGACGGGCCAAGGCGCGTCCGTGAAAGGAAGGCTGTCGCCTGCGGCAATGAACTTGTACGGCATGCCGTAGTTGATGGTGAATGAGTTCATGAGAGCGTTAGATAGTTCTCTACGCACCAGTCCGTGACAGTTGCCCTGAAGATGTTCCCACATCTCGTTCGGACCTTCCTGCTCCTCGCGCACGACTTGGTTTGCGATTCCATGAACCACTTCGCCTTCCTCAGTGGCTGAGACTTGGAACTTGTAGGTGATCCAGCGGTAGTTGTGAGAAAAGTTTACAGACACCTTGATGTGAGGAGACGCAGAGTCGTGCGAAGAGGGGTAGGCTGTAGTGACCGGGTGGTTCTGGTTCTGGATTGAGGCTGCTGGGAGAAGGTTCATGACTGGCTTGTGTTCGAAACCACAGTGCGTGCATTCCCAGCCTTCCCACTTGACGCGAGCATTGCATTTACCGCACACAGGGCAAGTCAAACCACGAAGGTTCTCTACCTTGTAGTCTTCGCCTGCGATCGCAGAGGCGAAATACAGAGGGAAACGGAAAGTGAGAGGTGCCTCTTCGTTTGCCCATGGGGTCTTCTGCTTCAAGAAACGAGGGTCGTAAAGGAGCTGTGCAGCATCTGGTATGCTGTCATCAGACAGGCGCCAGAACTTGTCGCACTTGCTGTTGAGGCACAACCAACCACAAAGATATAGCTGGTCGTATTGATTGCCGCACGAACCACAGCAATCTCTGATGGGTGGTCCAAGTGCACCGAGTCTGACAATCGGTTCGGTGTTTTTAGGGACCCACCAACCAGGAGTGCTTGGGTCGAGCCTTTCGAGACGGTACTTGATGACTCGGTATCTGTCCTTCTCGGTCCATACATGAGTGGCCTTATACCAGTCGAGAGAGTTGTACTTGTGTGGCATCTTGCTTGGCACCTGGATGTTCCTGTCGCCACAAATCACAGCGATTGGGCTTTGCTGGTTGATGGCGTTGACCATTGCATGGTATTGGTGCTTTTGCTCTTGGTCTTCACGCTGCTTCATACTTTTGTCGTCATCTTTTACCATGCTGCCACTAGCTCGCAGGATGATGACGTCTTCATCCAGGTGGTCTCTTGCGTGACCATTGCCGTCGAGCATGAATGCTTTTGCAACGCCATTTTTGCCGTAGTAAGAGCCTTGCCATGATGAATAGAGCCCAGTAAGACTCTCGCAGAGGTGATGACGAGTGTCCGCCCAAATTTCTGGCTGGCGACTAGGGTTTGGCTTCTGCTCGATGGGTACCTTTTTCGTCAAGCTCACAGAGAGTGCGACCAAGTCATTGAAAGTAATTTGAGTCTCGGGAAGCACGACGTTAGGCTCGAACGCAGGACTGGATGGAGGTGTGTGTTCCTGGGGAACTACCGGGGCTGATGGTCCAGGGATAGACGAGGCAGGAGTTGCTGGTATAGTGCTTGATGGTTCAGAGGCTGATGGTCCGGGCAAGGACGGATCAGGCACTGATGTATCCATAGTCGATGAACGGAGTATTTGACCAAGTCTCTCTGCATCGACCTTGATCTTGATAATCTTGGACTTCTTGGACTGGTTTTCGACGAGACACATCAACTCTTCGACCTCGTTGCGCGAGGCGGGCGACTCGTCGGATCCGGGTTGAGCAGTCTCAACGGGCTCGGGTGGTATGGCAACATCCAGCGTCTGCTTGCCACGGCCTCGAGTCTCGCGGACTGTCTTGGACTGTGAGATCTTGCGCTGTTTTGTAGGACGCTCAGACACTTCAGGCACTTCATCTACCTCAGGCTCCGAGATAGTGCTAAGCTCGGGATCTTGCGAGTATCGAGCAGGTCGCTTGCGCTTTCGGTCGAATCTGCGAACATAGGAGTGGACGTCAACGGGTGCCATCTCGGCTGGAGCCACGTGAACCGTATCAGCCACTGCGCTGTCCGAGACAAAAGTGACTGGTGATCCGATCTCTTCCATCGAGTTCTCAAGCATGAAGAGGTCTCCCATATATTGAGGGATTGATTGAGACTCGAAGTCTCCCGGAATGGAGCTCAGTGGTGAGCTGGGAACTCCTGTGTAGCGTGGGGAGCCGTCGTCCTTGTCCTCAAAGTTGACAAACGAATCATGTCTTGAGTCCATGTTGAAGTCTGAGACAAGAAGATGTCGTTGGGGTATGATAGCCACGGAAGCACGTGCAAAGCGCAAGACAGCAGGCTTTAGCGGATAGAAGAGCTGCTGACACAGAAGAGGGATATTCTGTCAAGAGCCAGCACGTGGAGTCGCATGCAAAAGCAGGCTTTTTGTATTGCGTATGCTTTTGCTGTTGCCGTTGTTGGAAGATCTGAGAACAGAACGATACAGCTCGAGACGATGTCTAGCGATACCAGTGATGTGCTGTTATATCTTGTGCAAGTCAGTAGGGAGGAATGAGGCCGCCGGAGAGTTATGAACATACACAGTTGGTGATACGAGAACAAAGTGTCTTCTGTGTACAGAGAAGATACAGGCGGTAACGTTACGACGCTGTTCAGGTCTGGTCGGAGACAGAACCTATATACTATGGAGTGTTGTGTCAGCACGTGTTGTGCATATGAAGACCGAACAACACGCGTCGTACATATGGCTTTGCAGAGCAGATTGGTAGCGCACGACTGAGGCACGTGGCCTGTACCTATCTTTGTGGTGTCAGTTGGGTTCACGTGGTGCAGTAAGCATTAAGAAGCACATGAAACAGGAGATAGACGGTGGTGATGATGGCGATGGTGAGCAAAAGACGAGTCTCGTCGCGTCTTCGATGACCTTGACAAGAACTTACCAAAGTTTGAATGGTTGATAGTGAGATGGGGTTGTGTTTGGCTGAAGATGTACTCAGACTGAGTATCCTTGATGGATGGAAAGACAAAGGTTGATGATCACTGGAAGGCTTGGAAGAAGTCGTTGAAGAATCTTCGAAGAGAAAACAGACTTGATGTCAATCTTCTATGCCTTCTTAGGAAAGAAGCAGAGAGTGGTTTGGAAACAGAGATGTGCAGGAATACAGAACGAAGGATAGAGGTTGGTTGTAAGATGACTCAAGTTGCAACTTTGGTAGCGCAAAGTCAAAGAAGGGTTTCTCTGACCGCAAAGGTGGTGTGAGGAGTCGAGAAAAGACGCTGAAAGGAAACAGACCAGTTACCTGAGTGGTGTTTCAGAAGCCTGGAAAACTGGACGGTTCTGCAATCTTCAGCATGAAACGGCAGGTGGTATGGATGGATGTACTTGGTCAACCTGTCAAAGCGACTCGAATTTCGGATGTGGGATCCGAAAGCTTGGTGACGTATGGGGCCGTGCGCAATTCGGTTCAACCCCGCAGGCCACCAGAGCGGGGATGACATGAGTCCAGGGCAGATGGTGATCGCCGCAACAATGGCTGACAAGAAGGCCGAGGTAGATGTGCAATGTAGGTCGTACCAAGAATTAACAAAACTCGCCATGCCCCTCCACGGCCATTTCACATCATTTTGCGCCCGACATAGCCACCAGCATGCCATTCTACGCTCCAGAGTGGGTGCCCAAACTCCCGTTCGATGTACCCGACTCCATCTCGATAGACAGGTTCATCCTGGATGAGAACTTCGACCGTCATCCTTTAGGATACTCTAGACCACCTTTCACCTGTGGATTGACAGGCAAAGAATACAGCGCATTGGAGGTTAAAGAACGAGTCGACTTTCTGGCCAGAGGATTGAGTCGCGAGCTCGGTTTCCTTCCAAATCAGGGATCAGAGTGGGAGAAGGTTGTCGGTCTGTTCAGCATCAACACGGTGAGTGCCAGTGTACATGTAACAAGCTCGGCTCTCAGGTGTCTCATGTCATGCAGATCGACACATTGACCCTCGCATGGGCGACACACCGCATCGGCGGTATTCAGACACCAGCAAACGCAGCCTATACCGTCCAAGAATTGGAACACCAGCTTCGTGACTCCGGTGCCAAATGTCTATTCACTTGTCTGCCTCTACTGGACCTGGCACTGCAAGCGGCGAAGACTGTCGGTATTCCTGACAATCGCATCTATCTGCTCGACGTGCCCGAATCGCTTGCCGGCAAGAAAAGAGACGGGTACAAGACTCTTGATCAGTTGATTGGTGAAGGCCAAAAGCTGGCAAGACTCGAGGAGTTGAAATGGTCCAAAGGCGAGGGTGCAAGAAGGACAGCATTCCTGTGCTATAGCTCGGGAACGTCGGGACTCCCAGTAGGTCTTTCATTGGTCACGATCCGGATGAGAGATGCTGACCGAAGAACTAGAAAGGAGTCATGATCAGCCATAAGAATGTCATAGCCAACGTTCTCCAGATGCGAGCCTTCGAAGATCCATGGAGAAAGACGTTGATCCAGCCAGGCAATCAATCCGACTACACCGAGAACGTCCTTGGACTGGTGAGTATCGAGGCGACACCTACTCCTTGTTCAAAGAAGCCAAGCTGATCCAGGATTTAGCTTCCTCTTAACCACATCTATGCTCTGATTGTTGTTGCACATTTGGGTGCGTACCGCGGCGACGGAGTCATCATCCTGCCCAAATTCGAGTTCAAGAGCTTCCTGGAAACCATCCAAACATACAAGATCAGCAATCTGTATTTGGTCCCGCCAATCATCATCACGATTACCAAATCGAGAGATGTGGTAAAGCAGTACGATCTTTCTTCTGTCAATAGCATCTTTACTGGTGCAGCGCCCTTGGGTGAGGAGACGGCAGAAGATTTGCAGTCCATGTTCCCTGGATGGGCCATCCGACAAGGGTATGGAATGACTGAGAGTGCGACGGTAGTCTGCTCTACCATTCCGAGCGATGTTTATTTTGGATCTTCTGGAAGTTTGTTGCCTGGAATTGAGGCGCGTATTGTCACTCCGGAAGGCGAAGAGGTGACCAAGTATGATACGCCTGGAGAACTCTGGGTCAAGGGCCCTGCTATAACGCTGGGCTATCTCAACAATCAGAAGGCAACTGGGGAAACGTTCGTAGATGGATATCTGAGGACTGGCGACGAGGCTGTTGTCAGGAAGCATCCCAAGTCTGGTCATGAGCACATCTTCATCGTCGACAGATTGAAGGAGCTCATCAAGGTCAATGTACGTGTTTTTGGGTCGACGTTACTGTTGCGATTACTGACTCGAATAGGGATTGCAAGTTGCGCCCGCCGAGCTCGAGGCACATCTTCTCACGCATCCCGCGGTTAATGACTGCGTCGTTATCGGTGTACCGTCGGATCGTGAAGGAGAAGTCCCGAAGGCGTTCATCGTCAAATCACCCTCTGTTGGTCTTGAAGAGTCTGACAAGATGGTTGCGCGAGATATCGCTCGCCATGTGGAGCAACATAAAGCGAAGCACAAGTGGCTGAAAGGTGGGATAGAATTTATCGACATTGTCCCCAAATCGCCTTCAGGCAAAATTCTGCGTCGTCTGCTAAGGGACAAGGAGAAGGAGAAGAGAAGAAGCCAGGGAGCGAAGCTGTAAGTTTGCTTGTACGATGTCGTTTGCGGATAGTTCAAATATGGCTTGTACGTACCGCTTGTACTCAATGTTCAACCACGAAAGGGCTTCTGAGGTATCACGATCCCAAACTAGTTGCCAATGTGAAGCGGCTGTCTTTGTTGCGAAGGAGTCCCCGTCTTTCAAGTCAACGTAGCATGAAAATGCCACTATGAGGCAAGCCTCGTTTTCTTGCAGACTAAGTTGGGATGATGCACAGTTTGATCTCCTGACGAAAGTCTTCTGCTCAAGCAAGGAGTTCTGCTCATTTTACTTGTAATCTGCAACGTGCTGCCTCTTATGTGGCCCAATATGCTATACATTCGTATTGTCTGATTCTGATTGATACAACGACGAATCGACAAAAATATATATCAAGACTCGCGAGCTCTTCCGCTCTGGACTTGCATGGCGGTGTTCTTGGCAGCGCCATGACGGGTGGTTGGTGCCTTCGTACTCTACATCACGGGGCTACTCGTACGTCCAACGGTGGGCCGTTGATGAATGAGCGGACAAGCAGTTACATTAGTTCGACCATGAAGGAGGTTAGTGGTTCAGGCGGACGTTGTTTTCTTCCTTCTTGCATATTTTCCAAGATAGCAAGGCAGCGTGGTCTTCTCTCCCAACGCGCGTCGACATCATAGGCCGGGTCCAGTCCGCAAAGACCACCATTCGAACAATCGCATATACCTCGCATCGACCTCCGAGTAGCTTCTCCCGGCCAGCGCCCGCCCGAGACTGGGCACGGGCATACCGCTATTTCGCAGAATGAAGCCGAGACATTCACAGACCAACAAAGCGGCCATGCAGGTCATATGTCTTGTAAGCAAGCTCCGTCCCCACGCGCTGGTGCTACCCCACAGATCTGACAATTGTTGTTGCACTCAGGGCTCAGGAGGAGGACCCAGCGAAGACAATGTGACGGGCCTCTTGGTCCGGTCGACGGCTACTGATTGGGCGCGAGGCTCGCTGCTGGCCGTCGATGCTGGATCACACCTTGCCGCCATCACACGCATCCTCGAGAAGAACCTCCCCAACGAGGCACCCGCTCCGGAACTGCCTCCTCAAGACATGGAAACGGATGGTACCTCGTCTCCGACCTCATCACCCCCGACTAGGAATCCTATACAGCCAAAGACGTTACCCGAGCCCATCATCTTAGACAACGGTCCTTTCGCCGGCCTTTCTCTCCCCCATGCCTCTGCTCGCGCCAACGCAGCCCATGTCGTACGCGCACACGTCTCGACCTATCTGATCACCCACCCTCATCTTGATCATCTCGCAGGCTTTGCCATAAACACAGCTGCCTTCCATGCCACGTCGCGCCCCAAGAGACTGGCAGCCCTGCCATTTACCGTCGAAGCCATCAAGAGGCACATTTTCAACGACGTGATATGGCCGAACTTGACCGACGAGGATGGAGGTGTGGGCTTCGTCAGCTTCCAACGGTTAAGAGAAGGTGGCGATATCATGGTAGGGACAGGAGAGGGCAGGGGATACATTGAGGTGTGCGACGGTCTTGGTATAAAAGGCTTCAAGGTCAGCCACGGCAACTGCATGAAGGAACCTCAGCCGACCCGTTCGCAACGTGGTTCTCTAGGCAGTATTTCGGAACCGGATTACTCTGCATTCAAGGGCCCGGATCATCGCAACCTGTCGATACCCTACGTCTTTGGCACCCCGGGCGAGCAAACTCCAGGCCAGAGCTATTACTCGCCCGGAGTACAAGGCAGGAGCTTCACCAGCGACCCGACACCACAGCATTCGGTAGTGGACAGCACTGCCTACTTTATCCGGGACTACGACACTTCGAAAGAAGTATTGATATTCGGCGATGTCGAACCGGACAGTATTTCGCGTGTACCACGTCTTGCCAATATCTGGGCGGAAGCGGCTCCGAAAATAGCCGAGGGGATATTGTCAGGAATTTTCATCGAATGCTCTTATGATGATAGTCAACCAGACGCGGTACTGTTTGGTCATCTGGCACCGCGGCATGTTGTTGCTGAGATGAAGACACTTGCACAAATGGTCAAAGACGAGAAGGCTGCCAGAGCTTTGGATAGGGCCCAGCGAAAGCGAAAGCGCAGCTCGAACGGTCTGAACATAACGATGGACGACATTACCGATAATAAGAAACGGAACAAGAGCGTCATCACCAGGTCGTCTAGCATGCAACCCCGACGCGGCAGCCTCCCTTTGATGGTGCCTGAGGAGGAGTCGCAAGCCACTACGCCTGATTATGCCGGCACGGAGAGAAACACACCGGTACCGCCGGATGCACCTCTTCAAGGCGTCAAAGTGGTCATCATCCATGTCAAGGACACGATGGAAGATGGTCCACACGTAGGCGAGCGCATTTTGATGCAACTCAATGAGCATGCTGATGCTCTCGAGATCGAAGGATTTGGCAAGCTCGGCTGCGAGTTTGTCATTAGCAAGAGCGGAGAAGACTACTTTTTCTAGTCGATATTACTTTATTGAACAAAGCATAGTTGTAATTACGATTCGACTCAATTGGAGGGATGCTGGGTCTCTGGTGGGGCAGTATTGGATAGGTTTCGAGGATAATGAGCAGCAGATTGAAGGACCGGGCTGTATGTATAACTGTACCCACCCTTCTTCACACGAGATTCGCAACATCCCTATCACTTTTTCGTTCTTCACTTTGTCCAAACTCGGCGAGAGTAAATGATGGCTGGATGAATCCAGGGATGCTCTCATCGAGTGGTTGAGGGGCTTGGCAGCCTTCACCCCGCTAAAGAACAATGGTAAACGTCAGGATTCAGCAAATCCACAAGAGCCAATTGTTTCCTTCTTCTCACACCACATCAATTCCACATCAAAATGTCTGGCCAATACGAGATCCTCTGCCTTGAGAACCCCCTCCTGGACATCCAGGCCGTCGGTGACGAGAAGCTGCTCCAGAAATACGGCCTCAAGTCCAACGATGCCATCCTCGCCGAGGAGAAGCACATGGGTCTCTACGAGGACCTGTTCCAGAACTTCAAGGTCGACCTGAACGCTGGTGGTGCCGCACAGAACACTGCCAGAGGTGCCCAATACGTCCTCCCCGCCGACTCGGTCGTCTTCGTTGGATGTGTCGGCAAGGACAAGTACGCCGAGAAGCTGGTCGAGGCCAACTCCAAGGTCGGTCTCCGCGCTGTCTACCGCTACGATGAGGAGCAGCCCACTGGTCGCTGCGGTGTCATCATCACCGGCCACGACCGTAGCATGTGCACCGACCTCGCTGCCGCCAACTGCTACAAGGTCGAGCACTTGAAGGAGAACTGGGACCTCGTCAAGCAGGCCAAGATCTACTTCGTCGGTGGTTACCACTTGACCGTCTCGGTCCCCGCCATCATGGCCCTCGCCGAGGAGGCCGCTGCCGAGAACAAGACCTTCATGCTCTCGCTGTCCGCTCCCTTCATCTGCCAGTTCTTCAAGGACCAGCTCGACCAGACCTCCCCCTACTGGGACTACGTGGTCGGTAACGAGACCGAGGCTCGCGCCTTCGCTGCCGCCCACGACCTCAACACCGAGGACATCCCCACCATCGCCAAGCACATGGCCAACCTCCCCAAGAAGAACACCCAGCGCAAGCGTACCGTCATCATCACCCAGGGCACCGAGCCCACCGTCATTGCCGTCCAGGGTGACGATGAGGTCAAGTCTTTCCCCGTCCACGTCATCAACAAGGACGAGATTGCCGACACCACTGGTGCCGGTGACGCCTTCGCCGGTGGTTTCCTCGCCGGCATGGCCAAGGGCGAGAGCATCGAGAAGTGTGTCGACATGGGCTCCTGGTTGGCCAAGTTGAGCATCAAGGAGTTGGGTCCCGCGTAAGTTTCTGCTCTACCAACCACACACTCCGCAAGCAGATACTGACATATCATGATCACAGATACCCCTTCCCCAAGCAGACCTACAGCGCATGAACACCTTACCCAAAAGTCATTCTTCGCATTTGAACAATTCTCAACGAAAAATCTGGAAGAACATACATACGCACCTCGATGAGTAGGTAGCATCGCGCACCCTTGAAAGAACAGGTCGCGGAGATCTTCAACAGAAAGGTCAGCCCAAGGGACACGGCGTCCCTACGGCGAGGGAACAAGAGACGGAAACGAGATACCATGAGAAAAAGAATACAAGTTTTCCAATATACCAATCTACCAAAAACTTATGAATGAGGAAGCTTTCTGCTGAACCACTTATCCTTTTGCAAGGGTCGAGCGCCCCGTGACATTATATTCATGCGTTCACTTGCGATCTGAGTATATACTGCATGGTACATCGAAGAGCCGCTGTTGAGCATCGTGGCTGAACATGCACTGGAGTAGAGCTAAAGTATCGCTTTGCGCCAACCGATAAGCAAGGTAACAAGCTTGTTCTTCATGTGCCAAACGATTTGGACCAATGGTCTTTTAAGGAGCTTGCGAGTCGACTGCAGAAACGAGGATGACTAGACGAAGCCTAAAACAGTGATCGCGATCCATGAGTGATCAACGATTCGATGCTGCTCAGCACATAAAGTTGACTACAAGAGAACAAGGGTGCGATAATCGACAATGTCGCTACTCGAATAGAGCGCAAACATGTGATTCTAAACATCCCTTATCGTGTGCTCGGTCGTTGCATGCAGGTTGTCAAGGATGTATTCTCAGGGTCTGGGTGTCTTTCAATAATTGATGGTGCTATTGCAACCTGTCTCATTACAACTTGCTACAAACACATGCTTCCTATTAGTACAAAGTATCCCTGCATCTTCATGTGCAAGCAAATCGTCTTGTTGTCCAATAGCAGTACAAGAGATGGTATATGCTTCTTGCTTGGGGGGCGACCCTGATCACCGTGTTCTTGGAAAGTGTGAGAACGAGGTCATGAGCGCTTGTGCGATCTTTGCTGTAAGCGACGATGTCCTGAGTAACGGGACGCTTATCTGAGCGAGCTGGGATAGAGAATTGCACGAGATCAGAATGCTCGCTCACATCGAGTTTCCGTTTAGCATCGATGGTCGTTGAGATTGTGGTTCCAAACTTTCCAAAGTGCATATGACATTGGAGGGTCTGAGCCCCTGTCGAGAAATAGACAGCAGACGTCTCTCTTACCGTATGGACGATCGAAAGCTGTTTCCTATTCCGATCACCTGCTTATCAGAGTAGCGAGGTCACCCTTATTACCGCCGACATATAGGAGGGATGGTCACGAGCGATACCTACACTCTGTCGATGCCTGGTGTCCTTAGTGCTTGCCACCAATCGCGGGATTCCTTCCGGAAGCGCTTCCGGGACTGGCAGTGAGGTGTTTGACGGTTTGTGATGAGCATCCTTATACTGATTGTCTTGGAGGAGGTATCGAAGTCACGATAGGCCTTCGCGGCTACACGGCCTACTAAGGATCAGGGTAAGCTGATGCTTGACCCTACGAGATCATCAGGGGACGATGTACCCCTATAGCGTTCGAGTGACTATCAGGCAGTTCTGCGAATGTGGTGCAACTTGGTGAATAGAACGACGTGCAATGGTTGCGCCGTCGATTGCCGGCGTGATGTTGTACGTACCAGAGGCTCTGTGGCTATCAACGGCTTGCCTTCACGACCTTCTGGAGCCGGTGACGCTTGACCGTATCTGCTCTTGCCGACTCCTTCTTGCCTACATGAGGCAGTCGTAGGAAGAGGTTGCATATGATCCTTCTGCAAATCTTATGCGATCGACTGCAACAAATGCCAAGTAAGCCCTCGGCTGAATTCCATAAGCAAGCACCGAAAGCCGGGCCTGGTTTCCCACCTGATGGTAGGCGTGGTGGGATTAGAGTTTGTGATGTGGTACCCTGAAGTAGCCATGGCGTGCCTCCACGCGCAGTGTACGCACACAAGACGAGGATGAAGGATTCGTGCTGCAAGCAATCTTGTTTCGTGTCGGCGATTCTGAGAATACTCGGCGCGTGTATGCCGTCTTCAATTTTGGAAACGATCGAGTTGGCAACGAGCTGAAGATGGCTCTCCGCGAGGATTACTGATGTGATCGGCTTTTCTTGTTCCCGCCTATTCCGTAGTGCCCTCTCCGGAGTTGAAGCCGTAATGTTGACGCCGTTGTTCAGCGAACTTGGCCGCGCTGCACTTGCCTAGCGAGGCGGGTCCGCGCTTGAACTCTCAAAAAAGCTCGTCTAAGTAGTAAATACTGTTGACCAGTTGGCTTGGTGGAGGAAGAGCAAGACCTAAGATCACACGAGATTGTGAAGGCAGGCAGCGTATACATAGCCCTAGCAGCTACGGGGTATCGGCCGTATGCTCCGAGGACGACTCTTGCGGGAAGTACTCCGTCTTCATCAATTGTTGGCCATTGGTCGTCGAGTCGGCGACGACAGTGAGGTGAGATTCCAGCATTCTGAGGGCGTCGCGGGAAGATTGCCGGACCGATGAGTTCCGGGCGGCACTCTAAATGCCTAGCGTCTTCGTCTCGAGGTTTCTGTTTGGGTGTACTCTGCGTAGCGGTACTTGGAACAACGTCGTCTGGGCTCGCAGGGAACCGTGCTGTGTCAACGCTATCGCCGCGTCTGCTCTTCAACACAGTGTAAGTTGCAGAGCTGGGAAGAATCCAGGGACCAGTAGATCAGATGGAAGGGCTACGAGTGTGAAGTTATAAATGTCTGGGAAGGTGAGTCTGCAATCGCAGCCTATCTGTACAAGGGCCACGCGCGCTTATCAGATCAAGTCTGTTTATACCCGACTACGGTCCAGGATGCAGATCAAAAAGAGCTCGAGCTGAGTCAGCCACTCCCTGTGGTGGAGCTTCTGAGAAACTGGCCAGTTGATCAGTCTCGCGGCAAGAATGAGCGGACGAGGCGTACATTGACGTGACTTTACCCGCCTCGACCAGCCACTTCTCCATCACTCTACAGTACTCATCAATAGATGACTGGCGTTATTGGAGACGAGCATTGTCAAATCATGCCAAGCATACCTGCCTGTGCACTCAACTGCCGAATGCACTCGTCATCGACCTTTTTTATGCATCCGTGAGAGTGAGAAAATCAATCGCGATATTGGAAACTCCTCGCATGGTCAGCCTCTACGACGTCAGAAAAGGATGCCGTACAGTGCAATAATCACATTACGGTCTCAACGTTTGGTTAATGGACGTGTCAAGCTCGGCTGCCTCCTTGCATTTACGGCAGGAAAGGGCGAGGGGCTTGAAGCATCCTCGTTTCCTGCTCGGCTGACACATACAACCACAAGATCTTTCTTGCCTAGCAATGCCTTAATGCATCACTGCAAGCCACACCTAAACACGCGAGAGCTGTTAGTGGACAAAGGAAGTTTGTGTTTGCTGCAAGGACAGGTTTCAGCTCGACACTGGTAGAGCCGCACCCCAGTCTTGTCTCGAATATTGATTCCAGAAACTCAGCGTGTCTCTGCTTGACACTTGACACTCGCAGCAACCATCCTGTAACAGAAACTAGTCTTCTTCGGCCCGGTTGCCGAGTGGTTCCTTCTCGATCTTCCTTCGTTCTCAACCCGCCGTTGCATACTGATGTCCCAAAGAATTGTACAATGTTCTTGGGCGACCCCATGCTGTTTGCTGACTTGACTTTGTTCGTCGTTTCGGTTCCTAGCCTTCCGAACCTAATCATTGTGGCCTACCCCTTCCGATCTTAGAGCCTCACTGTTCTTGCCCAGACTTGTGAGTCGTCAACAAAGGCCTTCCCAACCTCCCCCCGTTTCTAGTTGTTGAACTTGAAGCCCTTCTCTTCAAAATCGATACACGGGCCCTGTCTGCCTTCTGTTCGCCAATCCAAGTCTTTCAATGTTGGATGACCTATTGCAGGCCTGCACGTCTCTGTAACCTACTGTGAGCTGCTTTGTAGCCAAAGTTCGACGAATCAACTGGACATCGGACAGATCGACCCTTCTTTTCCGAGATTGCATGGCCTCAGAACTCTAATCTTTCCGAGATCAACTTTATCTAGCCCCAATCTCTATGTCCTTGCAACCCTGGCGTCCCTCACTGAGTCGCGTACCTGGGGAATGGAATACCACCATGATAGGGATCAGCAATACTATCGGCAAGATGTTCTTGATGAACAAAACCAGACGACTCAGATTTCTGCCCAATACAACTCTTCGGCTTTGATGTCAACTGCTCGCTTCAAAGTACCGCAATTGCCACAGCGGAGCATACCAAGAACGACAGCTCAATCTCTTCCCCATTCCTCGTACTTGGGAGCCGAACAGTCCGTATCATCACCTCTTCATGATGGTCTCAATTACCCTGGAGCGACCTCAATCAATTCGACATACCAAAATGGCTATGGCTCACTTCGACCACCCTCGACTTCACCATCTTTCGAGTCAGCTGGATTTACATATGGGTACCAGCAAGCACAGCAGATTCCAATCTCAAATGACTACGCACCGCACAACATGCGTTCGATGAGCATGTCGTCGCACTATGACATACCTCAAGCATCACAGTCCTACGCTTCAACCGCATATCCCTACCACAATCTATCTTCGTCAACAGCCGAGCTCGGCATGTACGAGCCTATGTCGATTGATCACCAAGAATTTCAAGCACCGCAAATTGTTTCTGGCAACAGCTACCAAGGCTATGCTGCATCCCAACCCATGCAACAGCAGAGCACGACACAACAGAACAACACCAACGTACGCGAATATCTCGAGCAGTATCAGATGCGGATCAGAGAGATATTCACGTTGGTTAAAAACCATCAGTTGAAGCCGACCGCAGACCTTCTCCTGCAGGTATCACGGTTCCTTATCGGTAACGTCGAAGCTCTGGGACTTGATAGAGACGACAAGAGTCAATACGCAAACCGACTGGAATTGTGGGACACCTTCAACGCATGCTGGCTCACTGTGCTACAACTGCAATACAAAAAGACGCATATGATGATGTGTACTGCACAAGAATTACCGCCAGGACAATCGATTTTGGACGCCGACACTATCGAAATACTGGGTCATGAGATTGTAAAGTTGTGCGACGGCATAGAGAAGACGGGACTTGTCGATTATCAGATGGGTGTAGCCGAGGAGCGGATCATCAGCAGTAAGCTCCTTTCTCACGCAGTGCTATGTACCTCGAATCCCGCTGACACTTGCTAGTCTTAGTAAAATGCTTAGAGATGCTAAGACCACAATCTCACAGCACACCCAGAGCTTCTGGATCAAGCGCCAGTGTCAGTGCCAGTGCCAGCGGCAGTCGCAGTTGATGCGGATGACTCCGCACTCGGCTCGCGAAGGGTCATGAAACTCGAAACCCGGTATGGCTGTCCCGACATTATGGATCATGCTTGCTCCAGCCGTCTTCGTCGGCACCCTGCATAGGAAATTGAGTACCACCGATGTGCACGGTTCCGTACCGATGGTTGCACGAACACATCTACCTCCAACACCAACACCAACTTATCACGATTCTCACGAAATGACTGAAAAGAGATCCGGTTTACATTATCTTTGCATCATTACACTGGGCAGAAGGATCATCTTTTCCGACCTTTTTTTGGAGGCAGCATCTTCTTGTCTATCCTTGATCGTTTTGTTTCTTTCTTGTTAGTAGATACATGAAAATGAAGGATACAGTACACGAATCATGAACATTCGTTGCCGTATCTATCAATCCTTTTCCGTTCGCAGCAATTCCACTAGCAATGCTCGTTTGTAAGCATCAGGTCAATGTCCCCACTCTTTACATGTGGATGGACAAATCATGGCTCATTTACCAAAGACATGACAGCTCAGTGGAGCTAACCCTCATGTTGATCAATTGTCCTTGTTTGTAGCAAACAGAGACCTACTATTTCTCTCAACTGTCCTTAAATCTATATGTCCAGCGTCCTCTCTGATCGTGGAGACCATCGACCCATCTATCCACTTCTGACAGTCATCATGGGATTCCCAGACACCCCTGTTGAGTTAGCCAATGGCAAACTCGTCTGCCAGGATCATGGTCTGCAAATCTGTCATCAATGCTGTTGTGACTATACCTTCATAGACGACAGTTCCGAGCAGGTCTCCAGCGACGAAGAGGTTCCCTCGTCCTCATCAGGCGAAGACCGCAAGAGCGAAGTTCTCTCGAGAGCCGAACCAGCCACCCAAGTCTTGACAGGTGCAGCTGCCAAGTTCATCCCTTCTGGCCAGTCTTCCCAATACTGCGAGGAGTGCAGCCTCGCCTGGATGTCGGTATTCCCCGCAGACGTTCCGATGGTCTTTGACGAGCTGTGCCCTACTCACGACTCACTTCCTGGTACTCGCGCCGATCAACGCACGATCTTCGTCAACATCGATGGTGCTTGTCCTGGCAACGGTACTACTCACGCAGTCGGAGGTCTAGGCGTCTCCTTTGGACCCTCTTCCATCTACAACATCTCCGAGCTCATCCACCGCAATCCTCGCAAGCCACCCACTAGTCAGCAAGCCGAGCTCAAGGCCGCCATCCGTGCTCTTGAAGTCATTCGCGAGAAGTACCTGCCTACCCGTCGCGTAACATTGTCACCAGCCATGAACACCTGTCCCTGTCATGAGGAATGCTGGGTCAGAGGTCTCCCCTTCCGCATCGTGCTCGTCACCGACTCCGCCTACCTCTTCGACTGCATGACCTCCCACCTCCTCATCTGGCGTTGGAACCCGAAGAATCGACTCTACTCCAACAAGAAGAGTGGCAAGGTCATCATGAACTCGAAGCACATCCGTGGTGTGGTGGAGGAGGTCGAGAGGTTGGCTGGAAGTGGTGTCCAAGTTCTGTGGCACAAGGTGCCGAGGGAGTTGAATGGGGAGGCTGATCGTCTTGCGAAGGCTGGTGCGAAGATGACGGGTGATTCGGGTTATCTTGATGAGCAGGGTGGCATCAGCGATGGTGCGCTGGCTCTGGGGATGTTTAGTCTCGGATTGGACCCACCGATGTGAAGCCTTCAGAAGTGCCAAAGGTGTGAGATTGTTTGGGCAATCTTTCGAGGATGTGTTGCTGTTGAGATGAGAAGGGTTGAGGACTTGAATGCAGTTTTGACCGAAAAGAATTGACGGAGATCTGGACAGTATTGTTCGATGACCTTTTGATGAAGATGGAGATGCGTCGACTCAGAGCCACGTCGAGCATTGCGACGAAGCTTGATCAGGGGCCAAGGCAGGAGCGAAGCAGTAGATAAAACTCGAAAGGACGTATCAAATGCCAATGTTTTCCACTGCTCTTTCCTCCCTTTCTTATTCTGCTGTTTCCAACTACCCTAGAATCCACGGATTCTCCTGCCAGAACTTATCCTTGATGATATCAACATGTTCAACCACGACCCGGGCTTTTTGTTTCCTCTTTCTCTCCTTCTCCATTTGTGTTTTTGACAATGGCTTTTTCTTTTCATCTGATGACTTGCCGAATGCTTGCTCCGGTGTCGATTCTGTTGCTGATGGCTTATCCTCGTACTGTTGACTTTTCTTAGCATAGCAAAGAGTCAATTTGACGAGGGTATCTTTACCTTTCTGTATACCACACTGCCCTTCTTCCAGATCTCACCCTCTGCATTGTAGTTGATGTTGAATCTCTTGAACAAGATTTCGTTCTTGTCCGCTGAGAATGTTCCCTGTCTGGTGTCAGCAAGGGACAGCCTAAAAGTGATAGCGAAAGACTTGCCTTTAGTGCTAACTCAGCCTCCGTTGTAGTCATGGCTGGCGTATCCGTATCAGGATTGCCCTTGACCATGTTCCAGAACGTTGTGTTGTAGAGGTTGTTAACATGACCTGAACTCTGCAGTCAGCAATGCATCACCTTTACAGGCTTTCCGAGAACACTCACAATCAGCCTGCCTCCAGCTCAAATAATCTCTCAAAATACTCTTCTTCGGATACAGCACACATCTCCCATCAAAAGTAGGAAACGGCCTTTCTAATTCTTGCCCTTCAAAGAACTTCCCCCACTGCATGCAATACTCTACTGAAAACGCCGTTGATATACTTGTTGCTAGTTTAGCGGCTCGTCGTTCGAACAGCTGGCAATCTTCGTGAAGGACAAAGCTGTATTCGTCGGATTGACCATAGGCGATTACGATGTCGGTGAATTGTTTTACTACTTCGATCGCAGCGGCGTTCATGAGGTCGATGGCGCGACGGTCGTTTGGTTTTGCGAAGTTTTGCCGTTTGGAGAACCTGGTTGTGAGGGAAGAAATGTTAGTCTGTCGGTTTCATAGTACAGCTCGGATTTCAAAAGAAGAATGGAAAGGGGTTCTACGTCGAAGACGATGCGAGCGTGATGCATGATGGAAGCAGCGACTATGCATGTAATGGATGGACGTCGCTCTTTCCTGCCTTTTCTCTTCTCTCCTCTTCTTGGATTCTCATCTCCCCATTTTCACAAAGTGCATCTCATCCTGCCTCTCGTTCTTCCCTCAGGCAAGTCTTCCCCGTACTTTTTCACCAGCTCTTGTGCCTCATGCATTCCTCCAAACACAAACAATTCATGAAGACAGAGATGCATCTATACTCGCGAAGAACAGAAATAACAACAAAAAAGAGTTATCCAAAAACTCACTTGCTGAATCCCCTTCCATCAATCCTCACAACAATCCAATTACTCGGCGCAAGCGCATCCCACTTTTCGAATTTGCGCACGTATTCAAACCTTTCACAGCTTCTATCAGATACACGTACATTCATGGCTCCTTGTATGGAATGGAACTTACTCGCTGTTGGCCATTGTGGCAAAAGATGTTCAAAGGTTGTGATGGTGAAGATGACGCTGTTGCGAAGGTCGTTGGTTGGGCTGATGGATGGTTGGAGAAAAAATATGGAGAATGACAGGGTCGCCCAAATTTGCCTTGGCTCAAGAAACTCGAAAAAGCCCGACCACACAGCACGATTAAAGTGATCACGAATACAGATTCTCACGTTGCTGTGGCCTTGGACAACGCGATATCAAAACTTGTGGCACTGGGTTATAGTCCTATTGGTCTAGTTATTGTGGTAATCTCGTGCCAGCATTGCGTTGCCACTTCGGCAAATGCATGTCCAAGAAGAATCAAAACCACCACTTTTTTTCTTTTGCGAATAACACGAGGGAGACATTTTTGAACCTTCTTCATTCACATTTGCCTTAAAAGTCTTGTGTTTCTCTTTGCTCCCCCAAAAATCTCTGATACGCTTGGCTCAACCTCCATATGCAATTTTTGTGAGAGCCTGCCTTGAGGAAAAAACAAAAAGAACAGCATCGAATATCTCCCTTGTCCTTGCACCCGCGAAGGGGGAGAAAGAAGTGAACAAAAGGACAACACTAGCAGAGAAATAAAAACAACGCCTTGTAAAGAAACTCCCTCCGAAACCCGCTTGTGCTCTTGCCCATGCATTGTCTTCGTAGTCAACATCGTGACTACGTTTTGTTTGATTTTTGTTGTGACATCGATGTCAATCATAGCCCATGAGAAGACGTGAGCCCAGTGAAGGGTACGCCAAAACTTGGATAGCTGCTCACTTCATTCGCTTATTGGCCAGGCGAGCTGGAAAGAAGAGTCAGTACAAATGATTCGCTAAGAGTGTCGACGTGTTCGTGACTTACTTTGGTGAATACTTGGGGCTAGTAGGGGAGTACTTGGGAGAAGCTTGACCCGGAGAGTTGGGGGTGTACTGCGGCGACGTGGGCGAGTATCCTTGCTGTGCCGGGCTGGTAGGACTGTACACTGGCGATGTCGGGCTGTAGCTAGGCGACGTAGGCGAGTGCGAGGCTCCTCCAGGGTTGTAAGAAGGACTGGTTGGGCTGTACGCGGGTGAGGTAGGCGAGTAGGCCGGAGAGGTAGGGCTGTAGCGAGGAGAAGTGGGAGAAGGACCAGATCTGTGAGCGGGAGAAGTGGGGCTGTAAGATGGGGAGGTTGGAGAGTAACTCGGCGACGTAGGCGAGTAGCTGGGCGAAGTCGGCGAGTAACTGGGAGATGTGGGAGAATACGACGGAGAGGTGGGAGAACCCTTGCCGTATGCAGGCGATGTAGGCGAGTAGGTAGGCGATGTGGGGTTGTATGCTGGGCTCGCAGGAGATCCCATGCCATAGCCAGGACTGCCGAGAGCGGCGCCAGGTGATCTGGGCGAGTAGCCAGGCGAGGAAGGCGAGGCATAGCCTGGAGATGAAGGGCTTGTGCCCATGCTGAAGGGGCTGGTTGGTGCGTAACCAGGACTCTGACCACCACTGTAAGGACTGAAGCTACCGCCTTGGTAGGCAGAGAAGCCACCCATCTCATCGCCGCCTGCTTGAACCATAGGAGAGAACGAGGCGCCATAGTCGGCAGCGCCGTAATCACCTTCAGCAAGAGGGGAGCCCATGTCGTAGGGGGTCATAGCGCCATCAAGAGGAGCAGCACCAGCTTGGGTACCAGCTCCCATTCCATGGTGACGAGACACAACAGTGCTGAGCATCTGCTGATCCAGGAGAACATCAAACTCACCAGTTCCCGAGGGAGCAAGTTGACCAAGAATGATGTTTTCGGAAACACCACGGCAATCATCGAGCTCACCAGAAGAAGCGGCCTCGAACAGAATCTCAACAGTCTCTTCGAACGAACAACGCATCAGCGCACCAGTGTCAGCGCGGTTGATACCGTGACGAGTGACGGCCATGAGGTTACCGCGAGCTGTCATGATGTCTACCAGAAGGGCAAGATGACGGTGGTTAACGTAAGAACCGTCAAAGGACAGCACCTGTTTCAGTTCTCTCATCAAAGCCGATCTGGTGGCCTCAATACCGAAGACGCTGAAGATGTCGATGAAGTGGTTAGTGTATGTGCGAGTAGGGTCGGTACCTTCAACGGTAAGGACTTCCTTAAGAGCAGTTCCACTGGTGTCCAGGAACCATTCCTTACAAAGCGGATCACTCTTGGACATGGTGAGGCCGCCGTCTTCCTTAACACGCAGACGCTCCTTGAAGTTGACGAACGCACGTTCGACATGTTTGACGCCACGAAGCTTGGTGTCATCCAAGAGATGAGCTTCCAATCTTTGAACGACAAGGTCAGCCTCAAGATCTGTGTTCTCGTCTTCCTTGGATTCCATGATCGAGTTCGAAGCTCTGCAGCGAACAACAAGCTCATCGGCGTTGTCGTCACTGAAAATGATGGAGATTTCGTGTTGGTAGACATTTCTTATGGCGGCAGCGACATCAGCAACGGAAAGGCCCTTGTCCAGCAGTTGTCTACGACCAAGGACAATACGTAGCAGCCACTTCGAGTACATCTCGGGATTTTCTGCATTCTCTTCAGGAATGATGAAGTAAGATTCGACCATGTCTCTGTCTTGTTCAACGACAGTAGTTTGGAAATCAGGGTCGTACCAAATCTCAGTCTTCTCGGTGATTGAGCGCAAACTGGTGTACTCAACAAGACTGCGGAGTCTCTTGCATGCTTCTTGATCAAGGCGGTTCTCTTCGGATTGGTAGACGGTCATGGATGGTGTCTTGATGTTGGTAGCGACGTTCAGGATTTCCTTCAGACGAGGCACACCAAGAGTGACGTTCTTTGACGAGACACCAGCGAAATGGAAAGTGTTGAGCGTCATCTGAGTTGCAGGCTCTCCAATGGACTGTGCTGCCAAGACACCAACCATCTCACCAGGACTGACGAGAGCTCTTGAGAATCTGTTCAAGATGTCACCAAGGATGTTGTCAAGAGCAAGTTTGTTCAAAGAGTACTCCTTGACCAGGCGCTTGAATGCGAGACGTGATCTCAAGAGAGCCTTGAAAAGGATAGTTGCGTTGTATTGTGCTTCTTGGGAGAGAGGGTCATCACCACGAACAACAACGATCTGATCGAGCAAGTTCTGGACCTTGGGAATGACCTCAGACGGGTGAAGATCACTGCGTGCACCGTCCTTGATGCGGAATCTGGTCTTTGCACTCTCAATGATACGAGTGATATTAAGAGGGAGCTGGTGAGTCTCTTCGTCGTCGGTGCGACCATCTCTCAACTGGGCTCTGTCGGCTAATAATGCCTCGTACTCTGCGTCGAGATGACGCTGAACTTCGACATCGCCAGCAATCTCGTGTGCTTGGTCTAGGATGTCAGGGGAGAGCGACATCTTGGGGTCCATGACGTCAATGCGGAATTTCTTCTCGAATTGACTGTCAGAGCAGTTAATGATGTCCAGCTTCTGACCTTCAATGTGGACGGCATCAAGGCCATCTTCTCCGTACACGAACTGCACAACGTCGCCTAGGGAGTTACGGACGGTACCGTCGTACTTGGCCATGACTTCTTCAAGTGCCTTTACGAGACGACGCTGGATGTAACCAGTTTCGGCGGTCTTGACAGCGGTATCAATCAGACCTTCACGACCAGCCATGGCGTGGAAGAAGAATTCTGAGGGTGTCAAACCACGAAGGTATGAGTTTTCGACGAAACCACGAGACTCGGGAGAGTAATCGTCCTTGGTGAAGTGAGGCAGCGACCTATACTTGAAACCGAAGGGAATACGCTTTCCTTCAACTGATTGTTGACCGACGACAGCGGTCATCTGCGAAATGTTGATCGCCGAACCCTTGGATCCTGAACGGGCCATTTGAATGGCGTTGTTCAGATCCTTCAAACTCTTCTCGGTACGATCACCAGCGTTGTCACGAGCGCTGTTCAAAGCCTTTGAGACTCTGCTCTCAAACGTCTCACGCACGTTCATACCAGGAAGAGCTTCCAGCTCGTTGGCGGTAGCAGCTTGGGTAATGATGGCAACCTCGGCCTTCTGCTCGTTGACTGCGTCTGTGATGGCCTCGGCGGTCGCCTCATCAGGAACCGTGTCACCGATGCCGATACTGAAACCGTTGTGAAGCAACCAGTGGTTGACGACACGCTGAGCACCATTGAAAAAGTTGACAGTGGCCTCCCAGCCCTTCTCGTTGAAAACAATGTGGATGATACCACCTCCGCTGGCACCAACAGACTTCTTGCTGAACAGACCGTACATCAGCTCACCGCCGTGTACCATCAGTCCGTTGTCGTTGAGCGGGTGCATGCCCTCTGAGTCGCTGCGGACTAGGTTGAGACCAGCGGGAACGATCAGACTGACAATTTGCTTGCCAGTCCAGCGTGGGCGAGGCTTGACTATGGCAGGGGGGGGAATGATACCGTCCCAATCTGGTACCCACATAAGGATGTTCATGACATGCTCCTTGTCAAGGAAGACGTCACGGCGGCACATCTTGTAGATACCACAGAGCGTGTCCTGCACGATACCCATCAAAGGACCGTTTCGCTGAGGGGAGACGATGTTGAGGGGAACCATGCAGAGATTGACGACTTCTGAGCGAGTTTCGTGACTTTGAGGAACGTGCAAGTTCATCTCATCACCATCGAAATCGGCGTTGTAGGGCGAGGTGACGGAAAGGTTCATTCGGAAAGTAGAGTAAGGCATAACGCGGACTCTGTGACCCATCATGGACTCTTTGTGCAGCGAAGGTTGACGGTTGAAGATAATGACATCACCGTCAACAATATGCCTCTCGACTTTGTAGCCATACTGCAGTTGAATCTCACCAGCGCGCTTGTGATGGCGCAAGTCGATACGCTCGCCAGTATCTCTGATGACATACTTTGCTCCGGGATGTTCATTGGGACCGTTTCGAACGAGTTGTTGCAGCTTGTCGATGTTAAAAGCGTTGACAGTTTCAGGGAAGGTGAGGATGCGGGCGGTACTCCTGGGAACACCGACTTCGTCCAGAGACAGGTTGGGATCACCAGTGATGACAGTGCGGGCCGAGAAGTCGACACGTTTTCCCATAAGGTTACCACGGAGACGACCCTCCTTGGACTTCAGGCGCGCACGAATAGCCTTGACAGGTCTACCCGACTTTTGGAGGGCCTTGGGCTGTCCTGCAATGTCGTTGTCCATGTATGTGGCGACGTGGAATTGCAGCAATGCCTCGAACTCTGCAATAACGTGGTGTGGTGAGCCCTCGAGTTCGCACTTGCGGACATTGGCGTTGGCGCGAATAATATCACTAAGTTTGAAGGTCAAATCATCCTCAGAGCGCATGCCCTGGTTGGTACCGTCTACCGAAACACTGGGGCGAACTGCGGGCGGTGGGACAGGTAGAACAGTCAGGATCATCCATTCAGGACGAGCGTAGTCTGCATTGAGACCCATTCTGGCCAGGTCGTATGTCGAGATGTTGCGGAAGACGTTGAGAGCCATTTGAGGTGTGATGAGCTTCTTGTCCTGCTTTTGCTCCGAGTCTGCATCCTTGGGGTAGGTCCAGGTACCGGTAAGCTTGAGACCGTCCTTGCGGATGGTGGGTTGCAGGTTACCGCAACCGCCATGTGATCGCTTGCCCTTCTTCAGTGCGTCTTTGGGGTCTTCGCCATCTTCGGGCGCCTCATCGGGGTCACAGGTCGTCTTGGCTTTGCACAATCTGTGGATAGCGTCGAAACGGCGCTTGGGATCTCTTAGGCGGACGGCTTGGGCAAAGGCGGGTACGCTCTAAACAAAGAAGTGGACATTAGCATTAGGGGTCGAGGGATTGAGTTCAGCTTCAGCCGCGCAGGGCGACTCACTTCATCAAGCAAGACTTTGCCACAGTTGTGACAGACGGACTCCAGAATCTTCTTGATCTTTGTTACGAAACCTGCAGCAAGTCAGCGCAAAGTCGGAGACAACAGGTCTTGTGGCGAGCAAAACACACCGACGTGGAAGACGGGCACGGCAAGCTCAATATGACCAAAATGACCAGGACACTCGAGCATGTCTTCACCGCAAGTACCGCAGGCCACCGAGCGGTCGATGGAACCCAGCTTGGGGTCGTTCAATCCTTTCTCTCGCGGGCGCATTCGTTGCTCATCCATGGTTTCGGGGTACTCGATGTGACAGACACTCATGTTCTTGATTTCCTCGGGCGAGAAGAGACCAAACTGGATCTCCTGGATGGTCTTCAGCGGCGCGCTGGAATACGGGAACGAGTGGATGTTCATGGTGGCGGTTGTTGATAGCAATGGCTAGGTGTAGGGGCTTGAGGAATAAGAATCGGATCAGCGGTTGCCGCGTTCAAGACGCTGTCGACGAGGAGAGTGGCCGGCGATCTCCAGGGTAGATGATGTTCGGATGGAAGTGAGTCGAGAGTGGATGGAAAGCAGTTGGGTCTGGCAGCAGTGCGCGTGTCGAGCGATTGGCCTTTCGGTCGG
>JGI24891J29808_1000128_pt1 | contig 95445 bp, 95 predicted proteins | sample FreactcultuFSWF8_FD_29808 | JGI IMG/M metagenome (IMG submission 29808)
ACCCACCGTAGTACTAATCTGCCGTTCAACTGCTTATGTATGGCAGAGCGGACGGGATGCCCAGTTTTCAGCTGACTGTGGCCGTACGTGAAAATGTGGTTGATTTTAAACAATATATACAAACGATCAACACCTTTCGCTACACAAACCAGAAAATCATCCTTCTATCATGCCATTCAAGTCTATGTCTATACCCTTGCGCCAGAAATCAAAACATTTTCATATTTCATGAGCTTCCACTCAAGAACTTCTGCACCCCTGTCGCCAAGATCTCGTGAACATGCGTGGTCAAATGCGCAGTGTTGAACCAGAAGTATTCCTCCATGGGCTGACAACCATATTGCCCAGCGTTGGCGACAACGTTAGGCTGGTTCCAAGCCGCACAGAATCCAGTAGTGTTCTTGATACCATACTGTCCGGGGTTCTTCAGGACACCGTTGAGGAAGGTGTTGGTGTCGAAAAGGGCAACATTGGAGTCTGCGTTCTTCTTCTGGAATGCGGTGGCCTGGTTGGCGAGGATGGAGTTGAATTGGTTAACCATGTTGGTGTTTGGTAATGGGCGGCGCTTGAGAACGTTCTTGGGAGTCTTGTCGAGAGGAGCTAGGTTCATGACGAGGAAGTTGCGGTAGCCAGCGTCGTGGATGGTTTGCATCGAGGCGAAGAGAGTAGCGATCATGTTCGTGTAGACGGTTTTGAAAGGGACGGTGGAGGTGGCAGTGTCGAAGATGTCATTTGTGCCGATCCAGAAAGAAGCCAAGGTAGATTCAGGAGTGGTGATGTTGGCAAGAGCTGGCTGGGCGTATGTAAGGAACTGTTGAGTTTGGTTCACAAGCGGAACTGTAAAGTACTTGTGTCGAGGAGTGTACTGTGTTCCAATATCCGCCCCAGCAAATGCGAAGTCCCAAAGCTGAATGTTGCAGTCCAAGGGTGAGGTGGTGCCAGCATTGACTCCACAGCCTGTGAGGTGCTCAAGCCAGTTCGGCCCACCTTCCGCTGTGCTGGTTTGACTTTGGACAATCTTGTTGTTCAAAAGTGTTTGGCTTGAAAATCCGAGGTTTTGGTAATCTCCAATGAAACTGTAGTTCTGACGTCCCGATGTGCCCAGAACATATGAGTAAGAGTCTCCGAATGCAATGCTAAAGGCAACATTAGCTGTGCTCTACATGACCCGATCCTGTAGAGTTTGCTTACACATTCGTTGTGTTCGCCCATATGTTCTTGGAGGGTGCGGTGAGGCCGACCAGTGACAAGAGAGGTTTGATGATCATGATGATTTGATTATGGATTGGAAGGCTGTTCTGTTGTAAGTGATAGTGGCTCTGAGATGAATTTTTATTGGCTTGAGTACTACCTCGAGAGGAGCGATGCCCTCCCTCTTATATATGCTTCGTCCATGTTGATTTGATAGTGTTGAATGAGCTCAGTGATGATGATGATGCAGATGAGAAATCTGCATAAGGTTCTGGAATGTGCACTCAAATTCGATAATCTGTCTATTTCATCAAGGACTTGGCATTTGCACAGGTTTTCCACGGTAATTTCAGGTAAACAGCGACAGTGTGAGACGTCCGAGGGAGAAGAGAAACTCAAAAACGAAGAGAAGTTGAGGGGAACGGTGTGAGACAGCGACTTGAGAGGTTCCGGAGCAGCGGCTACGAAACCTTCAGCCCTATAGCGTTGACCTATCCTCTGAGACAGGGCTACCGTTATAGATACAAGGTACTTCTACACCCGTTTTCCTTGAACGCAAAGCATTTGTGTTGGAAAGTGCTGTTGATTTGTCTTGATGACGCACAATCTACACGTGTGCCCGCTGATTTTACACGTGAATATGTGCCAGGTCTCGGGTGTTTCAGTGGAAGGAGTCGGTATACCGGAACTGGATAGCTCAAGGGTCGAAGGAACGGTGGAAGAACTGTAGAACATTGTCTGCATTACGGCATGTCGACGGCGAATGACGGCCAGGAAAAATTGTTCCATTTCAGAGAAGCACAGCTGCAAATTGCTGGTACAAATCTTTCCAAGCCTTGGTGAAACGTAAAGAAAGATGGTCGAGGTTTCTATTTGGCGGAAGACGAAGGCATTGCTGTTCGGCGAGTGCCGCCTTGGCAAAACAGCTCCGCGTCTCGTCCTCGACACGGGGACAGCCCACCATCCGACCTTGAGTAGCCCATCTTTATTGCACTTCACCGAGATCTTCTAGGATGGACTTCGCAGGGCCAGTGTTGTTTGTTACCCCAGCAAGAAATGTAGTGTACACTGTCGATAAGCTCACACTCCTCACCGCCCTTCTTGGCGGACCATTCATTTATTACATGAGAGGCGGTTGGCATTGGAATGTACTTATCTTCACTGCATTCTCAATCTGCTTCCTGGCTTTGAGAGTCAATAAGGTCGATACCAGAGATCGGTATGGGAGACTGCGGAGGGTATCGAGGGTTCGAGAGTCATGAACAGCACACTGGGAATGAACGACGACTGTCGCAAGAGTAAAAGACATGAGTTCGATAATCTTCTAATGACCGCCATGAATACGTTGCCTGCCCCTAGCACATCTTTGGGGTTATTACCTCTCTGTTGGAGTCAGAATCGTGTGATGTACGGTCGAGAAGGCCATCTGGTACTGACTCGATCTGTTCATGCGGACACAATACGTACTTGCCCAGAGGCTTTTCTGGCAAGATGGGTACGCTTTCGCCACAACTCTTCCAGATACCATCACCCCAACCACGTCCTTCTTGTGCCATGCGATGGAGCTGCAAGGTGTAGTCCAGGATCCATGCAAGCCTGGGTCGACTTCCTTCGTTGCGAGCTTTCTGGAAGCGTGCACACAGTGCTGGTACAGCAAAACCAAGTGCAATCAACAAAGTGCACGCAAACAACACGATCGATATCGCCAGGATGCTGAAATTCTGGTATCCGCTCTTCTTAGGCACTCTCTGCTCATGGCATAGCGCTTGGTCCGCACCAGGAGTTGGAGGAATGACGGTCCCATCTGAGCCAAGATCGGAAGGTCCAGTAGCGTAATCAATAACTGCCTGCTGTAGCCTAGCCATGGTGACGCCGAACCAAAGATCCACTTCGGTTTGCCAATGATTTGCAGGCAAAGACGGCGAAGTAATCAAAGTTGCACCGCCCAATGCTTGGTCACCATGCCTCACGAGCTCGTTTGCTCTCAAAGCGGATGCTCCTCGACCATATACTGCATAGTGCATATCCAGGTACTTCAGTACCCTCGTAATTCGACTAGAAGCTGCCACCTGCTTTTCGGTCAAAGATAGCGTCGAAAGATTCGAGATGGCTTCAACGTAATTTGTAAGCGGCGTGCAGGTCTTTGCTGCGCCTTGACTGCCTTGTATAGACGGGCTACAGAATTGATGCTGGTCGATGCAACTGAGGACGGTAGTATAATAGTAGCCAACGTTTTGGTCTCCTCCGGCAGCATCCTCGACGGGTCCTGTTTCGAACAAAGGATCAAAGACCGGTGTGTTGTATCTGATACTGTTCTGATTCAGGAAGAAGATCGAAGTGTCGGCATCAGCGCGATTCAAGTCGTCCACAGGTTGCCATGCACCTTTCACAAGAGGATTTGACAAGAAGGTACTACGAATGTGTTAGCCATGATTGATGAACAAATAGACGTTGAAAGCACTAACTTTAACCCGTAACCAATCCCATCACGGACAGACTCCACGGCGTACTGATAGGTGTACTCGAGAAGGCCGAACGCTGATGGTCCCAGATACAGCCTGTCCACCGGGAGAGTTCCGTTGGGACTTGATGTCTGTTCGAGTTTCTCAAAGGAATCAACATGGATCGGAGAACATGTTGTGACCTTTCTATAAGTCACCCGATCTGAGGGCTTTGAATTAATGCCCAAAGCCCGGAATGATTCCAGAGGTCCAGTGTCCATGCTGTAAGCGCCCGTATCACCTCTGCACCGCCCGGTTGGGAAGGGGCATGCAGCGTTACTGTATGCTGTCCAAGGTAGTCTCGAGTTGACGTACCCTCCACACTGGCCATCAGTCCGATTACTGCTGTAACATCCTCGAGCATAAGCGGCTGCGGTGATTGTCTCGTTGATAATTCGGCTCTGTACGTCTTCGTCCTGGAAGTCTCCAGAAAAACTCCACGTACCACAGTTCGAACTTTCTACCAACATATGCTGGCTTGAGAGAGAAGAGATGCGGGATGAATACAATGATGCGATGGCGAACGCAGCGAAGTGGACGGAGGCCAACAGCACCAAAACGATAGACCTCTTGAACGAAGCTGCGAAGCGCCGCCATGCCCACGCCATACTCAGCAGATCGGTCAATGCCGAGAGTGGTGATGAAGAATTGCGAAGTATGATTTGCTGCTGATGAAATAAAGCATCTTCCTCATCGTTTTGTTTGCTAGCTCTGATTTGATGAATGATGAATTGAACAATCTTCCAGCTTTCTGAACTGGCGATCTGAATGTAGATAGCGATGAAGGCGGTGAGCAATGCTGCATCTTGCGAGCGAAGCGTGACAGTAAGTCCCTGGACTTGGCCGAGAGACCAGTCGGTCCAGATACCCGTACTGACTTGGACAGGTGACGACATGGGGCAGATAAAAAACAGGTGAATGGAGTTTGGAATCAATAAGAGGTAGAGAAACTCCTGTCTTCCTGTAGAGAACTTATACTTGCCTCATATAACCAAAACTGATACCCCTCATTATCGCGCGCTTCAGCCTCAGCAAGACGCACGTATGGCAAGTCTGATTTCTGTACACCATAAAGCAATCCCAAAGTAACTCTGGTTTTTGTTGAAGAACGCCGTCGAGATCTAGAACGAATCGGACCGTACGAAAGATGCAGCGTGGATGCGCAGTAGTGAGAAGGCAGGGAATGACGGCCATGTTTCTCCGATACCAATTGGGATGTACAGTACAAGACAAGTAATACACCGGACGAGAAGGTCGAATCATGGCCTGTCGGGGAAGCCGATCTCAACACAATGTGCTATCCGTGAATGGTTCAGCTCGAAGGACGGCATGCTCGATATGGTAATTTCAGTGACCCAAGCGGTCGTGTGACTGTAGGTGAGAAGAAAATGGTATACCCCTTGTCTCAACACTAGGCTGAAGAGGGGATATGCAAGCAGCAGCAAGCCTCGCCAACTTGGCTCAGTGAGGCTTATGAAGCAGAGTAGAGCAAGAACGATCGAAGCTCAAATTGGATGGCGTTTTGTGCCAAGCCCCCCCGGAGTCAAACCCGTCAGGGGAAGAATCTGATTCAAATCAATAATAGCTCAGGCAACCACACTTTGATCTTATTGTTGTCAACCTACTCAGCTCGACCACGCTCAATCTTCTTCAATTCGCTGCTAATTTTTGCAATGAACATGTTATAAACTTGCAGTGATCCTGATCGCTGCCGCTCGTCGTAGAAGAGTATTTCTGTGCCGTCTGGTTTCGCGAGTAAGTCGTATCAGGTCCAGAACTTACCTCAGTCAGTGCCAAAAGAAGCGGGCACGAAAATAGCACGTATGGCGGACTATCCTTGAACGAGCGCGTCGTGCGGCTGAAATCATCAATACCGCCCGCCGAGGAGCTGAGAACTTGCATGATGAGGCTTCGCGGAGACTCCGGAGGCTCTGCACATTGCAACGTGCGAGCATTCAATCTGATTAGCAAGTCACATGCAGCACCGGACATCTTCGTACCATGATTCACTGTTCTTTGTCCAGCCCAGCTGAGCAAGACTGTGAATCATGATGTCTATGAGAATTCTATTGAGTGGTTTTGGTATCCTCAACGCAAAAGATGGCTTTGCAATGAATCTAGACCGAGACCTCGTTTCCATTATGAGGCATTGCCCGGTGTGTTGGCTAGCAGTTGGAATGCTATAAGAGTAGGTAGTGCGTTGGCTTTTATGATATTCATCACCTCCAGGCTGCGTCCTTAGTACCAACAGCTTAATCATCCCCTCATTCTCAAAAACCATTTAATCTTCCATACAGCATGGCCCACAAACTAGACAGCACTGCTGTTACGCCCCAGGGTGCAACCTTTCCTCTATACCGCGTCAATACGGATGTCTGCGACTACAATGCCTACACCGATGACACTGGCTGCTCATGCATCATATACACCGACACTTTTGACGACGTCAACACCATTTGTCAGACTTCCTCGGCCCAGACGGCATACTATTGGACCGATCGAACAAACTGTATAGTAAAGACTATCAAGGGCGAGAACGTCGACCGCATCGACAAAGGCAGATCCGTTGACTCCATGACTGGCAGTCAATACTGCTCTGGTGTCTTCGATTCAAATGCACAAGTTCTCGAATCAGTTTTGTCCATGCCTGTAGGACCGGACGTCAATCTCGTAGCATCAACTCCATCAAGCTCGTCCTCGAGTGCTTCACATGCTGCAAGTTCATCGTCTTCGGTCGCGTCATCATCATCATCATCAGACTCATCCTCATCGGGTGACTCGTCCTCAAACTCGCCCTCTGGGAGCTGGACCACTACCTCGTTCACAGGACCATGCGAGTGCCAACAATACCTTTGTTACACGACCGGCGGCTGCGATGAAGCAATCCCCTACACTTTCTCGGGCGCTGATAGCTGCACTGCTGGCTCGACCTCGGTGTCGAAGAGCGATGGTACGGACTACAGATGTTTCGTCACTCTTCCCAACAGCAAAGAAACTCTATTCTGTCAGTGCAGACCGGTCACGAACAATGGAATCTCGTCTACTTCGTCTCAAGGCTCTTCTCAAGGCTCTACCCAAGGTCAATCTGCTTCCGGAGCGGGTGGAGCTTCAGTAGCCAGTGGTTCCACTGCCGTGGTCTCGTCAATGCCGAGCAGAGCTACACAATCAACGTCAACAACCGGTGGCTCTTCAGTCTCAACTGGACCGTCAACGACAGCTATACCCAGTGGACTGACAAGTAGAGCGAACCGCTCGCAAGGCCGGAGTGCAGGATACCTCATGGTTGCACTTCTTGGTGTTTCTCTGGTCATGCTGTGAGGAGGAGATGAAAGCGTCACATGGCGTGCGTCCAACTGGCAGTTTTGTTTGATCTCTGTTGGGCAATGTTTGGAATTGTTGAGTTGTATGTGTACAGTAGGTAGCTTGGTGCGCTTATATTGAATCTGGATGTCTTCATTTTTCTTGCAGATCTCACAAGGTGACAAGACCAGTTCATATGCGACAATGGTACCACCAGACGCTGCAACAATATTGTGGCCTTCTTGGCGTATGCGGACGCAGACCTGAACATAGTTCCGTCACAGTCTGATCACTCGGAGGATTATTGATAGCACCTGAGCAGACAATCACCGTCTTCTCTCTCGATTTCCAATCCCTCGAAACCCTCGCTTGGTATGTTGCATCTGCCCACCAATCTCATCAGTCGTTGGGCGGATCAGTCTTTTGTGCTTCGCAGTCGAGTATTGTTCGTCCGTGACTCTTGATTTCCCACAGCTGGTCGCTCTTCTGGGCAGACTCATACAGCTGCCTTTGGCGTCGGATCTCCTCTTTGTTTGTCTTTTGACAAGACGGTGCTTCAACGCCCTGAGCTTTTATTGAGCGGGCCACGCGCTCAGGAAGACCGCCAACGAGCAGACACCTGTTTGCGAGTTCACCCCAGATGTAAGTTCGCGACAGTCCTTCCCTCCAAGGTATTAATTTGATTGGAGATTTGACAACGAAACAAACTCTCTCAAGGCATGGTATATGAATATCGAGAAGGGCCAATGTTGTAGCCTCGTTGTTGAGCAACTTGGCGTCTAGCTCAAGGTATTGTAGCCAAGCCAGACTGCTGAGTACTGACAGCGAAGCTGCCAGAATATCAACGCTGGTAGAGTCGTCGTCAGTGTGCCACAGCGGGAAAAGTAGGCTGACTTTCGTGATCAACCTTCTCAAGTGCTCAGGGATTATTGAGAAGGAGTGCTTCATCGAGACGCAATCGTCGAACGCGAAGACGTTGCCCGAAAAGAACACACCACTAGCTTCCTCGTTCCATTGTCGACAGACTAGCCGTACCTCGAGATTCTTATGCCGCGCACACAAGCAGGGAAGATTGGTTGGTTCCGGGAACGGTCGACTTCGCAAGCGGTCATCATAACAGTTTGTACAGACATAGGGGTTTCCCTGATCTGGAGCCCATTGACTTCTCCATGGCGATACATAGACCTCAAAGCCTCGTTCGAAAGCATGGCGCCAATTTCGCTCATGCGTAAAAGGCCCGCAACTAGCACATATGTAGGAATGGTCTGGCCCGACGAGATTGTGGTGTGTTGGACGCGTGTACTCGCTTATCGTCCGACTATTCCTTCGCTCGCAGCTTTCGAGGTGTTGTAGGTTCCACTTGACTGAACGAACGAGGAGGAACGAGAATATGTGAGCGCGCAGTTCATGTGGAAGAAGGCTGTGGAACCGCGTTCCCAGATCCGATGGCGAATTTTTGGCCATGAGGGCACGAAGATTGTGGATAGCAGAATGATAGTGTAGGAAGGTAGCTAAGTTTAGTATATCTGGAGAGGCGACTGCCTCCTCCCAAAGGCGCATCTGGGTCCAGAGGAGATTGCCCACGATTCAACCCTGCGTGTCATCTAAGTGATCGTCATACGCCATCTTGGTTGGAATTGTGGCCCCGATTGGCTCGCAATGCGGAATACGATTTCAAGAGACATGCTGACGTTGGTCACTGCCTGCAGTTGGAAAAGCGAGTCTCTGTAAAGCCGGTGGCTGAGCTTGTACACCGCGACGTCCGTGCGATAAGGATTAAATTTGTACCGAACTCCGAGTGCCGACCCGGTCGTCTGGGACGCTCAGATGTCATTGGCTGATCATACGAGCTCCAACCGCATGAAAGCTTCGCGATCATTACTCCCTGCTTAAGCCATAGTCTTGCCTTACCACTGGGATAAAAGATGCATTCGCTTGTGCAAAAGATGCATAGCCTACGCTCTCTCGACTCGTCTATCGAGCACCGAAGGTGAATCATCGTGGGCGCGGACGCCGAGATTCTGGTGCTAAAATGATGCGATGCTTCTTTCGAGTCGCTGTGTGTACGAGCAACCGCGGCCACTGATCTGTAGGAAATACGAAGCCTTGTCAAGCGGCCCCGTCTTAGACCATCACAAACGTTGAGTTTGTACACGCAGTGCTGAGTACTGACCGGCTGCTAGGCAGTCATTTCCGAGTACAGACCAATCTGAAGCTTTGGCGAATCTCACGCCTTCGTCTATTTAGTACCTTACAATCCCTCGAGCGATTTATTCTTCTCCCATCTGCAACTCCAATTGCTCAGGACACGCTTCTAATGATGAACTTGCAAGCCGGAGCCAACCCATTTATTGAGCCAGGCCAGCCTCATGCTGCCCAGAGCGACAATGCCCGATCACCAAGCCCAGAAGAGACACCTGACATCACGCCGCTGTGTAAGCTCACCGCCGCAGAAGCCGAGCATGACTACCAGAAGCAGCTGACTCTCCTGGCTGAGCAAACCGCCCATCACGATGCTCATAGAGCTAGCGAGCCTCCCTTGGAACAACAAACCCAGCAAATCAGGCTTCTCGAATTGCAGGTCGAGCGGCAGAGAGAGGCGCTGGGGGACAGCGACCCCGAAGCGCTGGGAACATCTCACGAGCTCTGTCTGGAATATCAATTCAATGGACAATCGGAAAAAGCAGAGGAACTACAACGGAGGATCATCGACACCAGAAGTAGACACCTGGGCGAGTCACACCCCGACACTTTGCGCAGTCTGCTCTATCTGACTCCCATTCTCTATGCGAAAGGAGAGGAGGAGGCGGCCGATCAACTGCAACTTTATGTCCTGGCCACGAGGGAACGCGTACTTGGCCAAAGCCATGCTGATACCATCGAGAGCGTGGAGCAGCTGGCCGTTACCTACGAAAATGAAAAGCAATGGGATGAGGCCCTGCCGTTGTATACGAGAGTTCAAGAAGTAAACTCAGTTACCTATGGCCCAGACCATTGTTCCACTTTGGAGGCCTCCTGTGCCGTTGCACGTATGCATAGGTTTCGGGGACATTTACAGGAGGCGTGGCGATTTCAAGATGCCACTTACCAAATAAGCATGGGGAAGTATGGGCCTGACGATGACTGTACTCAAGTCTGCGTGGCAGAACTAGCCCAGATCGCAAATGCGCAAGGCAACAAGGAAAAGGCGAGGAAACTGCAGCAGCGTGTTGTGAATTACTATGTGGCCAAGCTCGGCCGAGATCATCCATGGACAATGGAGGCTTTCGAGGATATGGATAAGCTGAGAAGCAGTTGAATTCGTCTTTTCAGGTCTTGGTAACAACAATATCAATGTTTGCAGTACTGTCCTGATGTCTGGAAGAAATGTAGTACCGCCAATCCAAAAATGCTTCCAACGCAGGACCAGGAGGACATCGTGTCTTCGTCCTATCATGCGCCTTTTCAATGCTCGAGTCTAATTCTAGCTTTGCTTAGCGCCAGTCTGCTACAATATAACCCTTCCCAATGTTACCGAACACATCCACTTCAACCATCTCACCACAATGGCACCCCGAAAGCAAACAGTATCCCAAAACAGTCCACCAACCAAAAGACAACTACGCTCGAAGAAGTCTACAAGCGGCAACAGGCCACACCTCCGCTTCCTCGACCTCTCACCCGGAATCCGCAATAATGTCTACAACAAAATCATCGAGAATTCCTCATTGATCCTTCCACGCAACAATATCAATCGCGATCTAATCTCAACTTCAGCCTTCTCTCGCGTCAGCAAAACCATACGCTCTGAATTTCTCCCTCTCGCACTCAAAGCAACCCCTGTTATCAAGAAAACAGTGCGCAATTGGGATTTCAGCCACATCGTCAACTTCTTGAACCGTCTGAGTGATAACGATTTCGAGGTACTTGTTTCAAAGCAGCGTGTGATGATAGATCTTTGGTTCAGTGGAGAGAAAGCCGATCCTTCTGGCTTGATGAGGTGGATTGAACGATTTGATGATGGAAGGCGTGGTCATGGTATCTTGTTCGAGTATGCGTGTACGAACGGGAGGTTTGCGAGGGAGAATTGGGATGTTGCTGGGTTTCGGGCTTGTGCGAGTGGTGGGCCGAATGGATGGGTGCAGTTTGAGATGATAGCTGAGGTCTTCGAATAAAGGACGGCTGGTGTAGAAATAGTGTTCACTACTAGCGGTGCTTCTGTGTTCAACAAACTCTTCGTAATCGCAGTATATGATGTAAAAGAGGTCATATCGACCAACCACTCATTTCTTCCAGACCGAGGAACTCCCTCTTGATGCACTCGATCTACATTGATGACTGCAATTCATGTGCTCAACTGCGCACCTCGAGTGTTGGCCTGTTGCAAGGTTCAACATGAATATCGGTTTCCATGCTATCTACCGGAGTTCAGCCTGTATCTTAACTGATAAGACTACTTATACTCGAGATACCCCAGCTAGAGCTTCAGCCTCCTTCCCTCAGCGCACAGAACCCAAGAAACTTGGAGTGTCACCTTCGGACTACCTGTGGAGCCAGCAAATCATACGATCGTGATACGCAGATTTCACGCTGCAAAGGTCATCATCGTTAAGTCACATTCACAGTTAGATGACTCTCTCGCCATTAGCAACGACCGAGCAGAAAACGAACGACGAGCGTGAGCCGTTCTGTTCGCATGACTGCCTTTTGAAGATAGTCCACAACGAAGAGTCCTCCATCAATCACTGTCCCAATCATACCGCGCATGGCGACCAAAGTCTGAGCCATGATCAATTTCTCGGCTTACTCGAATCTCAGCTTCAAGGCGATGAAACCGTTGGCTTGACTTCGCTGGGTATGAGTGGACGGTCTGGTGTGCTGTACATGGTCCGGATTCTAATGACTGGCCACTGTCTGGTTGCAAAAGGCTATCGACATGAAGATGTTGGCTGGCTGCAGAACGAACTAGCAGTGTATGAACGTCTGCGGGCTCTCCAAGGCGAGTTCATACCTGTGTGCTGCGGAGCTGTTGATCTTCCGAAGGCGTACAATACAACAGAGAACAGGGCTGTTCAGCATTTGCTGCTCCTTTCGTGGGCAGGCGAGACTTTGAATGCTCGAGGATCCGGGATAGACCAATTTGGTATAAATTTCTCGTCCCTAGAACCACAATTACTCTCGGGATTGGAGCAAATGCACGGAGGGAATGATTACCGTCTTTGCCAGTGTCTTTCGAGCTAGCATGAAGCTCAAATGCACTCAATCGTGCTCAAAGGCGCAATAAAGCTGTTTCGTTCGGGCATCAAACCCAAATCACAGGATGTAGACCACTTTCTGAAGCCCCTGAATGCTCATAATGAGCGTTCTTCGAACATACATATAAGCATAGCTGTCATCTTGAATTCCAGTATTGACCCAAAGCTTTACATCACTCCCATCAGTAAGTATACCATTACCATCGAGTTGACTCAAGCTTACATTTTGCAGTGCATTTCGCCCTTGTAGTCTACCCCCAATTTGAGGTGCTCGACGCCTTTGGCCCGACTGAAGCTCTCCATTGCCTGGGTCATCCTTTCGTCAATCCCAACTCTCAGGACATAACCTTCAGTGTCATCGGTCCTCATCTAAACCCAGTATCTACAGGCCCTACCGAAGGAGATCCATCGCCGGTCAAGTCTCGTGTCGCTCAGACCATAGTACCCACACACACTTTTGATGCACCCCCAAAGGATGTGGACGTCTTGATCGTTCCGGGAGGCTTTGGCGCCGGGCCAAAAGCACTTCACGGTGGTGATTGGGAGCCAGCCGGTGTAGAAAGAGTGGTGCAGTTCTTGCGTGATCAATATCCGACGTTGAAGCATCTTCTGAGTATGTGGGCAAGTGTTACACGTTAGAACATGCGACTGATGAGCTTTATAGCTGTTTGCAATGGCGCTGGCCTCGCTGCCAGAGCTGGGATCCTTGACGGCCAGAAGGCCACTACTAACAAGCAATTATGGCCCGCAATCACTGCTCTGGGACCCAAGACGCATTGGGTAGCTCGTGCTAGGTACTATCTCCGGTCAATTGCAGCCAGTCAAGTTTTTCGCTAACACGGCCTAGATGGGTGGTCGCCGACAATGGCAAACTTTGGACATCTTCAGGTGTTTCTGCTGGTACGGATGCTATGTTGGCTTTGATTGACCATATCTATGGAAAGAACGACCAAGGCACGCTGTATGGCGACGTAATCAAGGAAGGCATGGAGTGGAATCGTGTTTACGATAGTGAGGCGGACCCATTCGCTGGAAGTAACAAGGTCACAGATGTGCCTGCACAGGAATGACATAATAAAAATGATGTATGGTAGCCTCAGACCACAAGGGGTAGTATCTCAAGCCTCATTCTCTTGTTCTGCCTGTAAGTTTTGATTTCGCTCTGGATGATGAGGATACCAATGAAAATTCCAAGTAAGGATCTGCTGTGTTACATTGACTCTTGTGGGATTTGAAACACCATTACCAAGGAGAGGTCTATCTTTCAGTTCTGGTTGGTCATGAGCTCGAGGCTCGATTGTCCAAAAGTACTATCCTTACTTGTACATCCAGGTGTCTCGTATCGCGAACCAATCAACGGTCCCCAATTTGCGCCATGCCCGAACTCATAGCGAATGTCATTATATCTCCCGCTGCTACAAGTTTCACAACTCCGAGACTCCATGTCGAGACCTCCACCGATGATGGAGTGCTCTGGGTGAGGGGTAAAAGCTTACGGACGGTAAAAGGTGATACCCATGAATCTATAAATGAGGCAATCTATTACAAAAATTCAAGACTGCACTCCAATGCATGACACCATTATACACCATTCTATAGCAGCGGATGACCAAGCGCTTCTTTTTGTCCGTCCTGCGTTGTCTCTATCTTCTGATAAAGTCGTTCATCCCTGAGCCCCGAAGAATTACTCTTTTCAACACAATTGAAACGACTTCCTTCCAATCAGGAAATCCTCGATGACACCAAATGTGGGAGTCACATATACCAGGCCCACCCGCTTTTTCTTGTAGAAATCAAAGTTCGAGGCATGATAAGAGGGAGACATCACGACTTCGAGAAACCTGGCAGCCTCAGGAATATCGCACGCTTTCAGGTCAGAACCAAGGTCGACATACGGACTGCATTGCCGTGCGGTTTCTTCCTCGTGATTTACAATGGCTTCCAGATAGGCGATGAGATAGTCGGTGTCAAATATCCCCCTGAGGTTGATCTTCCGTAGAGTTGCGATGCAACGTCGTCGGATGGACGAAGTGCGGCATCTCTCTGCAATGACGACCAAACAGGTCACGACGCCGGAACCCAGAGAAAATGCTGGTGGTGTGTCTATCCGGTCCAGGCCTTTGGCATTGTGGGTGGTGAAGGTGCTGCGGAACGGCGTATTCGCGACATGTCGGTCGAGGAACTCCTCGCAAAGACCGGTAAAGTACTCAAATTGACCCTCGAAACGATCAACTAACATTGGAGTCTCATCACGCCACGTCTCCATCCAAAAACAAACGCAGAAGAAGAAAATCTGGGTGGACATATGCGACAAAACGTTCTTGTCAGTTCGTGGTACTACTGCAAATGCAGCGTTCCAGGCCAGCAAAGATTGGCGACATTTACTGATGCCTTCGATGAGAGTGTCGTCAACTTCCACAGTGCGTATGGCTGCACGAATGAGACAGTTTCGCTCATCTCCATTCATGCTGTCAAGATCTCTCTGATCGGCCAAAATGTGATAAGTGTGTATGTAAATATCATCAAAGAAGTCAAAAATCTCCGCTGATATGATTTCCAGGTAAGAACTGGCCTGATCAGGATTTGAGAAGTATAAAGGCATAGGTTCTTCGCAGATGGGGTAGAGATACCTATGGAAGTTAGATCTGTCGTCAGACTCAGGATGTTTGGATGCTACTTACGGATCATCGTGCCCAGTCAAGGTATAATCCGAATCGAGTCGTACAAAAATCTGTACAAGAACGTCGAAAAGGCTCTTGGGGCAAGGCTTTATGACCACTACATGTCTGTCGTTCGGTGTCCGCGGCCTATCAATCGGACAGCATCTTTCGTGAATGACACGCAGACCAGTCTTCAAGTGGAGTGACGCCATCGCATCTTGCCCAGAAAACGCTTCGTAGGTGAAGAGTAGTAAGCAAGCCACAAGTACAACGAGCACATCATCATCTGATGTGTTCTGTTGCAGATTGCTGATATACTTACTTACCAGAGCCAAAGATTTGTTGTATTGCTGCATTGCAAACTGCCATTGGTTCTGATCTTGGACATCAGTCAACGTGCGGTGCATAGCGGCACATGCTGATGCTGCAGCGGCGATGGCTGGTTGTCGGTAAACCAGATCTAAAGCTATTTTCTCCCAAGGCGTCTCGGTTGCTGATGCACAAGGGAGCTGTAGTATTGTCACACGGCGGAAAAAGTCCAAGGCATTGCCCTCATGATCGCTCAGGTGACTGATTGGATTCAATGGGCGGGGACAAATCCTGCGTAGTTGTGTGGTAGAACGAGGAGGTGGTTTATAGCCAGCACATTCACGGCCCGCGCGAATACAACGCTGACATTTAGGTCGTGCCTCGTCGCATTTTACATGCCGCGCGCTACAGTACGGCGTCAATAAAGGGTAGTAGGATCTACGAATGAACGACGATGGCTTACAGACAGGTCCCACAGCCTCCGTGGCTTTTGGTATGCGATGCGCGTTTCCAAGCGAGACGCATTTATGCAGAACGCATATATCAGAGCAGAATGAGTAAGAGGTAGAATTATTCGAAAACCACAAAATTTCTCATCCTGAAAGTGAATGGTCTTTGACCGTCTTGTTCTTTCCCATCTGGACCATGAAGCTGGAAATAGAGTTTTGCGGAAACGGCCCGTCAGGCGGAGTCGATAACAGGCTAGCTGCAGTCATGCGGCCGTAGTGGCGCAGACTCAGTGTTCGTGATTGGCTGAAAATACGACCAGCATCATCGCGGCCGTGTCTAAGCTAATTGTGTTTAATCCGGATTTAGTGTTATGTTTTCGTATCCATCTCGGCGCTTGGTGAGAACAACCACTGGTGCCTTACAGAATCTCGAATCCTTGAAGATGACATCTGCCTGGTCAAACTTCCTCCTTCATCGGCTTACAACCTGCGGCTTCTCGTGCGAGACACATCCGTCCAGATAATGCCATCTAAGCAAGACCTTGAATCGAATCACATACAGACGGTTTCACGACTTGCATCTGGAACCTCGAGCCAAGTCTGGTTAGCCGAGAACAAGGAACTGAAAGAGCTTCGTGCACTCAAGGTGCTACGACATGACGAATATTTTAATACTACTGCTATCAAAACTTGGGGCCGAAAATTCCGTGCCAAACGAGAGCAGTCAAACTTTGTACTTGGTCTTATCGAATCGTTTCACACCGGGAAGGAAATCATTTTGGTTACCGAATACATGCCTGGCGGAGACCTAGAGTCCTACATCTGTCGACATGGAAAGCTCAATATGGAAACAGCACGATTCTACGCTGCCGAGCTCTGCCACGCTCTGCGATTTATCCACCAACACGAATTCATTCACCGAAATCTAGGACTGGAACACGTGCTGCTCACTGCCAGCGGACACATCCGCCTCACAGGATTTGGGACATGTAAAGACGAAATGGTACACGAGTCAAGGACGACTACTTTCTGTGGTGGTCTTTCGACTGCGCCGGAGATCTTGTTGGACATACCCTACGGCCGGGCAGTAGATTGGTGGGGTTTCGGCATAGTACTATTCCAGATGCTTGAAGCCGCGAGTCCCTTTCAGGGAGAAGACGTGGATGCCATCTTCGACGAGATCCTGGACGATTCGAAGCCTGTTTATCCGCTCGAAATGCCAGACAGCAGTAAATCGATTCTGCAGCAACTACTGCTTCGCAACCCTGATATGCGCCTCGGGGCAAACAAAGATGGCGTTGGGGGAGTCACTGGACATGCCTTTTTTGCCGGAACAATATGGGAAGATATCGCACACGAGCGTGTGCCGCCACCCATCTCACAGCAACGTCCAAATGCTCAGGAGCCTATGCAAGAGTCGTCAGTCACGTCAGTCACGGACTTTCCACCTGCCGTCGATTGGTCTCGCCTTGATATCTTCAGTGACTTTTAAGCCACCGGTTGTTAATGCTGGTGCTACTGAAAACACCATGTCGAGATCCAGAATTCATGATCGGATGACGTTGTACACAACCTTCCCGCGTGCTGAAATTCGTCATATCGACTCTCAAGTCGCGACGATGCGCATGTTTCCCCCATCAAAATGCACGATGATTTTAACAAAGAGCACGTCGTCTACAGAGAGCGACTATTTGATAGCCTCTCCTTGGGTCTAGCTCTACTTTCGAAAATCATCGTGCATTTCTACACCAGTGATAGTGAGAAACTTAGGTACCTCGGACAGCTTCTCAGGAGGAACTCGGTGTAAGCTTCTGGAGCCCATGTGTTTCATGTTGCAATGTGGCCCTTCGTCGCGAAGGTTTTCGACCAAGTCTACTGTACGGTCCGAAAATCAAGACCGCCAGCCAAGATGCCGAGGCATAGACTCCAATAGCGATCAACGCATACGTCCAGTTTTGACCTCTCTCGTAACCAATTGACTGAGCATCAAAACTCAAGATGACGCAGGCAGCTCCTAGAATGGTGATATGTAGAATGGCGACGACTGACCCGAAGAGTCGGGAAGATAGAACAGTGTTCATGAAGACAGTCGAGCGACTTGCTATCTCTGCGTGCATTTCACACGAGGCTTGTCGCTGTCCAAGAACCTCGACAAGCCGCCTAGGGGTGATTAAGTGTCCGTCCCGGTCGTCTACCAAAGGCTCTGACTCTGGACCATGGTCTGAAGTAGAGCTCCCGGTTGTTTGTCGACGAACAGGTTCAGAAATGTTGCTTTCGGTGGTTTCACCTTGTCGTATCCATGCGTGTTCTGATATGGCGCCTATTGGCTGGACAAGAAGCACTAAAGGGACTAGCTGTCCAAATCCCCACTTGGATTCTTGCGCTGCGGTTTGAGCTAGATTTTGATATCGAGGGATGACTATTTGGATGGTTCCAAATACGAGTCCAAGGGCAGACAACCATAAAGAGGCAGAGAAAGATGCCATGGCTTCCATAAAAGCGACCAGCGGAATCCAAATGACCAGTAATCCTTGAAAACACCAGAGCCATAGCGCGTTTCCGTCTTGCATATATCTCCTTGCGAAAACGGACAGTGTCTTCGCAATAAAATTTTCAAGCGGCCTGCGAATTGTTCGGTTATACAGGTTCCGAGGTGATACGAAGAGATCGCCCATCTTCCAGACATAGCTGAATATCAAAATGAGGTAACCAATGGGCGCATCGTCATTGAATCCGTCGCCATATGTTTTGCCCCAGAAGCAGATTGCAGGAATGCCCCATCCAGTTGGCTGTATGGTATCCGGCAGTGAGGTATCAGCTTCAGGGCTATAAATAGTGCCCCAGTCATAACTGACAGTCGGCACGAGACCGACGATGAGCATAAAGAATAACACTATCATTCCAAGCAGCCGCCAGGCTCTCAGTCCTTGGTGTTTGTTGAGAAAGGGTCGGAGCAGTGTCAAAGCGGAAAGATGTACCGAGCTTGAAAGCCAAGCAAGGTAGAGGACGATTTGATAGTGGTACACGCTCATCTGTCCTCCGCGCAGACCAACAAACCCGGCGGCCATTATTGCGATACCCGTCACGATTTGCTGGTCGCTCAAGAGTAAGACGATGTGCTGAATTATTTCGTGTATCCGGGGGTGCTTGTCTTTGCGAGACTTGATGCGCATGATTCTTCTGTCCACGGTCGTCAGGAGCTCATCCTCCAGCATGCCTGTCACGTAAGCGACGAGCACAGCAGTAAAGGATACATAGGCGCTGATCAAAAACGCCAGAATGACGCCTTTGCCTGATATATCAGCATCGCCCTTGGTGACGGCGCCAGTCTGAAGATATCGCAAGCATTCTTGAGTGGTGACCATGATTGACGCTAGTGGCAGTGAAAGTGGTAGTCAAGTCCGGTCTCCTTTGCCAAAGCCGTGCAGACCCGACACGACAGCTTGTCGTCAGGATATGAATGCGTTCGGTTATCAGTAGGAAGTACAAAACACATCAATGTGCAAGAATGTTCAACACGTGTGCCAGAGTCATGACTACACAAGTCTTCTCAGACTGTCAGTCGCCAGGTCCCCACTGATTGCAGTCACGACAAACGTGCGGCAGCTTCCGCTCTGGGTCGTCATTTCTCATGCCCGTTGAGATGAGCTTCTGCTCGAAGCGCTGCGACCAGAAATGCAGAACTAGCTTTGGTGTCGGTGTGCGGCCAGCTGAGAAGGATCAACGCCATCCATCGTATGCCAAAAGGCAAATCCATCGGGGAATCTCCGGTCCCTGCGCCCTAGCCGCCGTTCAGTCGTACAAAGAACCCATCGGATCAATTTGTTGGCTTTAGACTTTCTTTACAATTGTTGCTAGAAAAACAGGTCGCTAATGATCATAATGTGTCAAAGAACGATAAGTATTCATCTTCCATACAATCCCTGCTAGCAAAGCTTCGGTTCGTTCATCCTGTCCAACAAAGACATTCATTGCACTTCATCCGTCTCGGTCTTCTCACTTCCAAATGGTCCACCTCATACCATCCCATCTGGACGATGCCGACACACTTAAAGCATACCTTGTCACACAGCTCAGCGACAATGAACTCCAAAATTTCAAGCGTGCTTTTGAGAAGGGTGCAAAGGTGCACCTCAAACCTATGATGCACCTTCAAATCACCCAAGCACCTGTGAAATACACGAATGCATCACATGCACACAAGCGATCTCAAGAGAATAAGGCTGGGAATACGAAACCATTTGTTGTCATTGACCGGGATGTTGTGGACAAGGGCGCAGTCTGGTATGTGGCCGGTTTTGCTGACGACTTCGATGTGGAGTGCAATTTCGCTGCGAGCAAAAAGGTCCTGATGAAGGCACTGGTCCACACAGAGCATCTAGCAATCTCTCATATTTGCTGGTCAGAAGGTAACCCTCCAATGGGCGAAGAATTGGAATCCCTAGACGAAAACATCACTCCATTACGCTTGGACTCCGAGCAGTCGCAGCCCTTGGGTGCAGACGATGATGAAGAAGAGTTGTGGGGTACCGACGAAGTCGAGGTTGTGGCAGAGCATGGAGAATATGAAACGACAACCGACCCCGAGATTCTCAGCAACATGGGTTCCCCGCCTCGTAAGGCAGTCAGACTTGTCCCGGCCATTGCGCAACAAGAGAATCTTATCAGTGATTGGACTTGGCCTGAGAACATCAGAGAAATCTCAACGCCTGATGATGGTCGGCAGAGACTCCCGGCAAGGAGCATCCGTTTGGCGGCCAGACTCGACCCTCAGGTCCCTAGGCTCCGTTATGAGTGGCCTGAAGGTTCCCTCTGATCAACATGAGAAGGCAGACGGAACTGCCGTAGCATAAAGAATTAGATGTATCATTTCGTCTGAGTAGCCACAGCTTACAGACTGACTCCGGCTATTGACTATACATCCAAGCACACGTTCCAAATAGATGTGTGTGATCTTTGTACGGCATCTGTAAGGGGACACGCATGTCGCATCGGAATTAAGAAGTCCGAGCAATCATGCCAACCAGAGAACCAGATATCGATAGTAGGTTCTCAAACATAATCTTGCAGCCTCAACCGCTCCAACTCCGCATCTCTTTTCTTAGCTCCTTCTTCACTAAGATCACATCCATTAGACACGCTATCGTGCGTGAACCATCCTTGATCATCGCCTCCGTTTTCCCCTTCCTTAGTGAATTCTTCAAAATTCATGTTCGCGATGTCAAGATTGCACCACATCGAGTAGAACTCATCCCAGGGTACGCGGACCCTCTTGTACTTTCCGCGAAACGTAGATGGGTCGTCATAGTACTCGTAAGGAAGGTTAGCAAGAATGCAGGTCTTGCTTTCGATAGCCGCAGCATCAAGTATGGCAAATAGGTGCCCATCGTTCGGAGCACCCGCCTGCACATAATCAAAGCAGTAATATTCCACGTCCTCGGTGCTTGCACCACTCCATGCATTGTCCGAGAGATCTTTCAGTGGAGGCGAAGTGGATTGATCATCTTCACTGGCGTCTTCGGTGTAGGGTGCTTTGTCGATTTTTAGCTTGCAAGGGTCGAACGTCTCGTCGAATCCAGTGTCCCATTCGCGCATGTGTAGGAGAGCCCGGTTGATGGTTTTTATGTCTGCGGCAGGAGCAGTCACAAAGAGAAACGAGACCATGTTGGGTGTTTGTCAGGTTGGCGTGACTAAAGAGTGATTACTGAAGAAGGATTCCTGATACTGTGCGGTGTTTATGTAAGTTGAAGTAGTCGCAATGCGGGCTACACTGTCAGGCAGTAGGCACCAGGCCCATTGCGTCACACACGGTGAGGCGTGTACTCAACGCGCCAAAAGTCGCGATGAGACAGCCACATGAGCAATGAGGCTGTGAATGGAACTCATAGTCACAAGTAGCTTACACCATCCGCATGAGCTAGGCATCCGATAGATCTCGCAAGGCAAGTACTCGGCGGAGGTGATCTGAGCAACCAGCGACGTGACTGGCTAGCAACACGAAAGGTCTGAGCTCTTTGCTGACTCAGCCATAGCTTTGCCCTTGGCCGTCGTTACCCACTCAGTAGCTTGGTCGTGCACCGCGGACTCCGGCTTCGTCGTCTGTTCCAGCGCAACCTCTTTGATGCAGCAAAGACCAACAGATCGATGTCTTCCAAGTGAAAATTGAAAACCTTCTACCATGTGAGTCAGAACTCGGGTAATGTACTGCTTGCCTCTCTGGCGACGCAATGCGACACACATACAAATACAGATTCGAGGGAAGGTGCTAGGGCTTTTTAATCCTGAATATTCGAGTCCCATAATCAGGAAGTGTCAACATGTCAAAGGAAACTGCGTCCACTGATTTGGTACTATCGGCTACTCCACGCCGACCTGAACTATCGCTATCTCCATCAATGGATTCCATCAAACCTCTGGACTTCGCTGACGCCCAGCAACACCATAATATGTCTAATGACACTCTATCCTGGCTAATCATCAATGAACCACGCACTTTACTACTTCTCAGGGACGGGTTGGAATCAACAGAAGAGGCCAACAATGCTCCAAACAATCCAAGCGTCGATCAAAATCACTCTATCTCGGACCTCGTTTCAGTCCAGATGCTACGTATCGAAATCTTTGGCCCTGTCTCCTCCGGCCAGCTTACTCCGACTGAACTCAATGGCGGTGTGGATGGTCCCACCATATCCCCTCTCATACAAGCTTGGCGAGAAGCGTTCCGCTCTCTGCCAGATCTGCACCAGATCAGACACGTACAGTTTGACATGTCCTGTCGTGACAAGCATGAGCCAAGACATATCATCCGGTTTCTCCAGGAGATCAGTACTGTGATGTACATAAAGGCTAAGAGAAACTTGGGACGTGAAATGGTATTTGAAGTCATCGGATGCGAGCAAGAGAAGAAAACGTGGTTGGAAGCAAGTTTGCCAGGCCAGAGGGCGGTGTGAGAAAGAATAGAAGACGGTGAGCAATTTGTTTCCATTGAATGTCTTATCATGGTCCAAGGATGACTTAATCTTCACTCGCGGCAATCAAATCCCTCATGGCTGTCAGCTTAGCCATTCTCTTGTCATGAGTGTTCCTCGAAGCGGTGCCTAATGCGGCCCTGACAAAATCAATACCAATGTCGCTTCTGACACCCTCTGGATTCTCAACGTCCTCGAGGTCGTCTATAGGGTTGGTCAGTTATGAGATCTCGTGTATCACGTATACGGTCGCTAAACGTACACCAACTTTGGTCTGCCTCTGGATGAGGTCCGACATTTGCTACCCAGCCCTGACCAAATGCGTTCAGCGTGGAAGCGACATCTCCATTCTGAGAGTAACGTGCGAGAACAGTCGTCGGTGAGTGGTCGGACAAGATGAACGCAGCGCCGTCTTGGAAGTAGAGCCAGCGCTCCCTCTCGGTCGTTCCTTGCTTCTTGCCGGTCGAGAATGTCCAGTCTACTTGGATAACAGTGTCCTCCATGTCGTCCACCTGAGCATTGGGCCGTTCGATCTCTCTTGCGGCCTTGTCGCCTTCGGGAATGAGACCAAAACCAGTATCGGGACCTGCAAGGAAAGCTCCTAGGCAAAATCCTAGGTACCAGCCACCACGAGCGACAAAGTCACGCATGTCTGCAGCATACGGCTCAGCCTCTTCCCAAGCTTGTTCGAGATCTAGAAAGGACGCTGTTAGCTCAGAAAAGTGACTTGCTTGGATTGGAAATGCAGATCGATACGTACCCGGACCTCCGGGTTGAACAAAAATGTCCACTTGACGAAGGCTTTCGGCGTTGATTTGGACATCTTCGTCTGGCCCCGCAAAGGTGACATTGATGTCGGGATATGCGGACTCGAGAAGGACTTGGACAGACTCAGAACATCCCTCACACCCAGATGTTCCACGATATATCATAGCATTGAGACGGTCGGCATCACTGCCCGGAACACCCTGAGAGGGGCATGGAGCAGCGGCTGCGTGCTGTGTCATAGCAACGATAGTCAAAGGGATTGCTAGAGAAGCCTTCATGACAACGATCGAGCAACGTTGAGATGAATATCGGTGTCAGGTAAGCTTCGAAAACCAATGAATAACAGATTGAATGTTGGTAGGAACTGCTTCAATGACTGGTCTCTGGAGTGATATTTATCATCTTCATTGTTAGTCCGATTGAGTGTTGCACCTGATCTTCGCCTCCTTGATGGCAGTAACGACACGAGTCGACACAGGCTACTCGCAGAGTGATTGGCCCTCTTCACGACTTGCAAGCAGAAACGCTTATTGGAAACTACGAACCCGACTGCGCAACAAGAGGGCATGGTTTTGGAGCTAAGGCCATGGATTGGCGCAACAGTTCGGCACTTTCATCCGCGCGTTGATCCGACGGGCAAATACCGGTACTGATACCAAATCTGATTGGTTTAAAATACGAGGGCAGGCGCAACTGCTTGTGGCTTGCGGAGTGTTTTTCGACACGCTAAGGAACCTTGCTCAACATCAATTCCCGTTGAGGCACCACTCACCCATTGTCGTCCGTCTGTCGCGGACTGCTGTATCTCGAGTTTTCGGGAGCTGGCTTCTGTGTCGTGCTTTCTTGAGAATCATATCTCCATGTTATACAGGTTACGTAAGGAAGGGAAGAGTCCGTGACCCATGTGAACCTATCGCTTAAGTCACGTGGGTTGCTCAGACATTAATTGTTTTCACACCACGACTCTCCAGATTCCTTCAACTCTTCTGACACACTTTACACAATCTCAAAGAATCCCACTGCTCCGAGTACCATCATCAGAGACGCAACTCTCCAGCAATAAGCCAGGTCGCAGGACAAAGCCAGCACACATCAAGCAATGTCTGAACAACAAATGTCGACCGGACAGGAAGCTGAGGCGGTACAGGACTTCGCTTTCTCTCCATCCATCACGGACTAACAAATTTCGCAGCAATACTCGGGTTTTCAGTCCGCTTCTGCACCTGCATATCATGGTTCTGCTGTCCCTCAACCAGAAGACAATACTCTTATTGGCCAACACTCATCCATCGAGTCAAATTTCGACCCCGCTATGAAATATCTCGACAAAATTCGAACCAAATACATCACACGACCTGACGTCTACAAGCAATTTCTTGAGATCATGAAAGATTTCTATCTTGGCAAGAGTGATGTCGCAAGCACGGTCGCGCAAGTTAACGTGCTCTTCGAAGACGACGAAGAATCAAAACAAGGATTCGAAGGATTCAAGAATGCACTTGGACCCATGTCTCGCGAGCCCGCCGCCTTGGACCCAATGGAGCAGGATATGCGAAGGCAGTTGGCGCTCCAAACATCTTCTATTCACCAATCATCCTCTCAAAACTCCAACGCCGAATTCGCTTTGGACTATCTTGAGCGAGTTCGGAACAAGTACATTACCCAACCTGGTGTTTATGATGAGTTACTCAAGATCTTGAAGGATTTCAAAGTCACAGACAGCGATACTTCGAGCACGGTAGCCCGAGTCAATATGCTGTTCAAGGAAGACGAGGAATCGAGACGTGGGTTTGAAGCATTTTTACCGTAAAGCGCTTGATCTTTTTGACTGTCACATGTATTTAACATCTTAATGATAACGAGCGTGCTTCCAGAAACGGTTGAAAGCAAAATCAACCAAAATCACGCTGTCAAGTTTTTCAGTCTTCCTCGTCATCAAGACCAACAAGTGATGTTTCCTTCTTGCTGCCATTGGTCGCCCTCAATACAAAGGGTGTTCTTATTCATCATAACGTTGGTACATCTATAGTACTCGTTTACACTGATCATGATGATTTTACAATCGGCTGCTGTAGACGAGCACAAATTTGAAGATCTAAAGAGATACACTTCAAAATCTACGAGTCCGCTGTAGTTCGCGATCTTTGTAACTTTTTGTGGGAATCACCTGATGTTATACGAAAGATTTCGCATTATTATCCGCCGTCCGCAGAGAGAGTCAAAAAGTACTGATAATTTGAACAAACCTATGCGAACCAAAACATCAGACCAAGTAAGACAGAAGGTACTAATCCTAACCAATTAGGCAACCATGTTCCGGCGTCATTGGTAGTCTGTTGAGCCGGAGGAGCACTGCCAGTATAGGTCGCATTACCCATCGTCTGTACACCGCCAAACGGAATCTTGAACACCCAGCTATACTCATCACTAGCCCTCACAGCATCACTAATAGTCAACTCCAAGCTTGCATTAGCCAGCAATCTCGAAGGTACAACACTGCCGCTCATATTGCCGCCTACGACGGTGACTTTATCGCCAGCAACATAAGGCACAGGACTATTCAAGACCAGTGTAGCGTTGGGCGGATACAGCGTCAAAATGTAAAAGGCATCTGCCGTCTGAGTGAAACGAATTATCTCTCCCTCTTCAGGTGTAATGAACCAGTAAGTTGTGTTGAAGATGGCCTCGCCATGACTTTTGATCCACCTGCCGGCATCTCTCAAATTCTTCTTCTCGATGTCGACGATGGTGCCATTGGCTTGAGGTCCAATGTCGAGAAGGAAGTTGCCGTTTTTGCTGGTGATGTCGACGAGAGAGGTGACTATAGAGGCGGGAGTGATGTAGGCGGACACAGGGGTTGCTCGGTTGTAGCCGTAGGAGAAGGGGTCCATGCCTAAGTTGCTTTCCCATTTTCGTGTCTGAACGGCTTCGTAGCGAGCATATTCTGGCGTGTCGAAGTCGCCAGGCAGACCACAGCGGTTGTTGATCAGAACTTGTTTGCCTTGGGTGGCCATAGAGTTGAAGTATTCGGCAGAGAACTCGGCGGTGAGGTTGGGTCCTCCGATGTCACACTGTGGAATGTGTCAGAAACGTTATTGCATAGATTCTGGACTGCAACAATCTACTCACCCACATGATCTCTGTGCCCATCTGTGCCAGAATCTGCATTTCAGGGAGGATGAGGTCCGAGACAAAATCTTCCACTGCCACGTAGCCTGTGTAAGGAAGTGTCTCATTAGTGTAAGGGTTAGTAGCATTGCCGCCAGGCCAGCCTGCACCATCGGCCTCGCCGAAGCCGTACTTTTTGTAGTCAGGATGGAACCATTCTGGTAGCGAGAAGTAAGTGGCTTTGTGAAGGTGTGGTTGATACTGATCAGCAGCATCAAACAACATCTGCAACAAGTTCTTGTGTGGTACCTGGGCAACACTTGTTCTTTGGGTGATGTTGGCTGGGATATCGAAAAGAGCGTAACCTTCGTGGTGCTTCGAGACTTGAACAAAGTATTGAGCACCTGCATCCGAGAAGAGATCTACCCACTCCTTGGGATCGTAATGCTCTGTGGTGAAGTTCTGGATAAAGTCGTCGTAAACATGGTCAGGCCCATACGTGGCGAGGTTGTATTCGTAGAAGTCGGCAGAGTTCGAGATGTTACTGCCTTGATTCATATACCACCAATACCATTCGGCATATTGTTCTAGCCCTCGTTAGCTCATCTTCAATCTAAGAACACTTTGCGAGGATTACCTTTTTCGCCAGAGTTGCCCCAGCCAGGGACAGCATAGACACCCCAATGGATGAATATGCCGTACTTTCCACCAGTATACCAAGGAGGGCTCTCATGGCTGTAGATACTCTCGTATGTGGCTTCATAGGGCGCAATGCCGAAGACTGCATCAAATGTGGAGCTTGCTTGCACCCCTGCACCTGTCACACGCAAAGTGGCTTCGCCCTTGGTACCAGGCTCTGTTCCGTCACTGTTGACTACACCAATGCGGACAGTGGCTCTATCTCCGGGACGAAGCCTGTTGATGACTCCAGGTTGCACAGTTTTGATATCAGAAGCTTCGACTGTGACTTTCACGCTGTTATTGGCAAGAATCCATTGATTTCCAGTGTTCACAATGATAGCCTCAAAAATCTGAGTCTTGTTCGTGCCTTCCATCCACAGTTGTGTCGATCGTGCCTGCTGTATTTCAAGACTGATTCCAGATCCAGTTGCAGATACAAGCGAGACGGCGAAAATGTGCAATCGCGTCTTCTGTGCAGCGCCACCAGGGCCAGTCGCAGCACCTGAGGTCACATTCGGCAAGGTGACACTAGAAACTTCTTTCGTTGAGTCGATCCAGTTGATCGATTGGTAGATCATAGAGCGATTATAGTCGACACTACTGTTTGTCAAGTAGTATGGGAAGACGATGTCACCGCCATAGGGATATGGCCTAGCCAGATCAGACTACAGTTACTAGTATGGGTTGATGATTGCCACTCACCACGACCAGAAAGGATCAACAAGAATCGGACCTGAAGAAGTTGTGTTGTCGGTGTACGTAACATTAACGTAGCCTGTAGCGACTGCAGACTCAGCAGCGACGAGCATGGAGATACTGGAGTAACGTCCTTGAGGAGGCGTAATCACCTGGCCTTGAGCAAGTACATTGTCGTCGCCAGATTGCTTGTACTGAGGGAACATATAGTTGACACCTGCATAGGTGAAGTTGCTCTCAGGCAAGAATTCAGCAGGGTAGCCAGAATGTATGCCGTCAAAGTCAGCGTCACCGGGTGACATGGCAAAGGCACGATTGTTGAGCATGCTCGAGAGGTCAATTGGTACGGATGAAGCATGGCTGCCGACTTGGTGGAGACCTGCATTCTTCGGGTTGATAACCAAACCTCCCTGACCAAATACATGGGGGACGAGGCCAAGAATGGCAAGCTTCAAAGAGCTTGAAGCATACATGATGTGCGGTGTGCAGCAATGGGAGGGGGAGGTAAGTCGCGGGCCTTAATACTTATGCTTTGTTCTCGAGCAACCTTCTAAATGTCGAACTATGGCTAAATGTATCGGTTACCATGCCCTCACGAGGCCATGTGGTATTCCCTTGGTCGGGTATGAAGCATAATCGAGGTGATCGTCGGAGGCGGGGTAAACAGGTTCATGCGATGATGAGGCCAGGATAGTACGGGAGATGATGGATCGACTGCCACGCTACCTAGGTCATCCCCTCGTATCGGCATTTCAGTCGCATTTGAGAAGCTAGAATACAGGAACAGAGGCGTGATCACTGTTCCCGATCTGCGTGATACAGATGTCGCAGATTAGGCTCATTATGAAAGAGCGAGGGTGTAAGAGAGGAGTCGCGGGGTAATAGGATAACTAAGGTAGGTCTAGCTAGGGCAAATGGACTTTTAAGTTGCATTAGACGGTCGTTAAGGAAGGTGATGCTATAGTAGTTACATCTCGGTGCGATCGCAAGCTGAAAGATAAGTTCTCGGCAATCGGACAAAACATGTGCCGACATGTTTTGGCCTCAGGCATGGCAAGCACTTCCGAGAACGCTTCCGATAACGCTTCCGAGGCTGGGCACATCTGTTGTGGCAGGGTCACCCTGGCTCCAAACAACTCCGATCTCCCACAGTGCATAGAACAAGCAGCTAAAGTTCTTCTTAGGTGATTGCGATATCGTACGACTATTGTGTCCCTGATAAATGCTCTTGTCAGTTTCTGTACGTACAAACGCTGTTGAGAGTAGTGAATATTCGATGGTGACAAAGTATCTCAGGAAAAAGCCAACGCTCGACCCGTGCCGAGCAGGTTTTAGGATGACGATTGCACTACCTCTAGCTTTGATAGATCAGAGAATCCAGAACATGAGGCGGCATGTCGAATGGATGAACAACCAGTGACTTCCATGATGATGTGTTTAAATCAGTTGTCGCTGACGGCGCGCCCCCTATGGTTCTAATCCGGCCCAATGCAATAAGAATATTCCGAAACGCAACAGGTACTCAATACTTCTGCCTGACGCCTCCCCTTAGCCCCTCTTTCCACAAACAACATACAGAATGCTCCTCGCACCATTTTTGGACCATCCAAGGCTGAAGTTCTTCATGCACTGTCTCCATGGTGTCCTCTGCCTCGCCAGCCTTCTTCTTCCCCTTGCCCCTAAGTACAGAGACCTCTATCCTAATACCTTGGCTATTCAGCCATGAGGTAAGGTCTTCTAGAACGATGGGGTCGTACAAGAGTATCTTCTCATGCCACGTGGGAGCTTTGTGGTCACGACTCGGAGGCGTAGAACGCACAGTCTTTGTAATTTTAGGGAACAGTGTTACAGCAATGACAGACCACTCAGCCTGAAGCTGCTTAGCACTGCATCGAATAGCCGAAGCCGCCGCGGTAGGAAGGGGTGGTGGAGGCGGTATGTCGAACTCTAATGTTGCTTTCGGAGGTGAGTTGGGTAGACGTCGCGGCGGAGATGGAGCATGGGAAGCCATCTCTACATCTGAGATTGCGTCGATGTCGAGGTAGTCGGATGAGGGCTCGACGATTGCGGCATGTTGAGAAGAAACACCGGTGACGGCGGGCGCTCTGCGAAGTTGCGATGAGACAGGTAAAGCGCTTGGGCTAGGAGATTTTCGCGGTCGACCTCTTGGTCGTGCTGGAGACGCATGCCTCGGACCGGGCCCTGATTTCGGCGGCCTTCCTCTCGGTTTGGACGACGACAGAGGACTTGGGCTAGACAGTCTCTCTCGCAGCGCCTGCTGGGATAATGGGAGGTAGATCGGCGTTGGACTTGCAGCAGCAAGGAATCGTTGTCTCGCATCCTCTCTGGTAGTAGTTGAAGCATCAACTACCTTTCTGACCATGATAGATGATTTATCCGGAGCTGCGCTGCTTGTCACTTTTCGCGGCCGACCACGAGGTTTCTTGTCTGGCGAATCCAGACAAACCACAAATGGTTCAGGTACAGTCTTTTTCGGAGAGACGACAGACTCATTGCTCTCGGGATCGACCATGATTCTACTCATATTTTGGTTTGGGTCACGGGCACCAAGAGCACGCCGAGGGACAACTTCTGTTTCTGGAGTTGTATCCAGGGAGATGATCTCATGCGATGTGGGGACAACGGTTGGTGCTTCCTTAGTTATCGTCAACTCCGGTCCAGGTCTTTCGGCCACAGAGCATGCCCGAGGCGAACCACCAGCAAGTTGATCAATGTCTACAAATCCAGAGTCAGGCGAATTAACCTGATTCGGAGCCGACGAAGATATCGTCAACACCTCGATCGGTGGGTTGCTCTCCTGCAGCTGGCGCGGCTCAGAAGCAGCCTTGACATGTTCAGGCAGTAGCAATTCCTCACTCACAAACCCTCGATCACCAGTATCGGGATTCTCGTCAGATGCGAAGGTAGAATCCTCGAAGTCTCTAGCAGCAGACATCCATAGTACTCTGTTGACTTGTCCAATGGAAAGACTGGTCCCGTGCGGAGCAGATGGCACGCGAGCATAACTGGTCGCATGCAGAATATCCATGTGTTGAGAGGAAACCATCTCTTCGGACTCCTTGAGTGCCCGCTGAAGGTCGCGGAGCTCAGTAGGGGACTCGGCGCCAGCCAATTGACTCGAGCTTCCAAACAGCCATTGTTGTCTCTTCATGTTCTCAGCAGCGGCTATTGGGGAGTCTAGCTTGATGTGGACCTCGGGCACAGTGATTTGTACTTTCTTTGCTCTTTTCCTTTTCGGTGCTGGCTTGTCCTCAGCAGCTTTCCCCTTGGGAATTCCGGTTGTTGTGACAGTCGTGGTTTCAGCAGCAGGAAGAGTGGCAGAACCAGCCTGTGGTTGTGGGAAAAAGTCCGAAATCAATTTGGTCTGATCCTCGTTGGCATTGACGGGTTGCGGGAGGTAGGCAGCTGTGGCAAGAGCGGTAATGGTGAGTGGCTTCTTCTTGGGGGCCTTTGGCTTCTTAGGCGGTTTGGGCTTCGGCTCCTTCGGCTGTGTATCCTTCTTTTTGCGCTTCTTTGGTTCTTCCGGCGCAGCGACATCAACATTGTCTAAACGTTTGCGTTTGGTGGTGGCAGCATCGCTCGAGTTCCGAGACAGAGATGGAGGCGGCCTTGGGTTGTCTTCTTGATAACCAAAGTCGCCCATCAGTTTCGTGAAGTCCAACGGCGCCGAAGTTTCAACCGCAGCGTCCTCATCCACTTGAGCGTCTGCTGAACCAGGTTCGGGATCGGGCGAGTTGTCGCTACTTCGCTGGAACGATGGAGGTAAGGCAGATTCGGTCGGTGGAGTCCAGTCTCGTCTACGCCTGGGGGCTGCATCAAGATCGAGTCCCTCAGTCAATGTTTCGGCCTGTACAACGGGTTGTGCAGCAGAGTCCGATGTCTCGGCGACAGGAAGAGCAGACCCGTCGGAGACCGTGGTCGCATCGTCGGAGCTTGGCTTTGTTTTGGCTGGAGCCTTTGTTTTCCGAGGCTTTGGTGGCGGCTTTGGCTTCTCTACGGTGGCATCGAGAGCATCTGTAGACTCGATAGCCTTCTTTCCCCCTCGCTTTGCGACTGGCTTCGTCGTCTCCAATGCATCCGCTGTGGTTGTAGCAAGTGTCGTCGCATCTTCAATGGCAGGAGCCTTCTTCGGACGACCTCTTTTGGGAGCAGGAGGTGCCTCTGACGCGCCTTCTTGAACATCCGTCGTGGCAGCCTTTCTCTTGCGCGCTTTGGGTTTTGCAGTGGTTTTGTCTATATCGCCAACATCTGATACTTCATTGGCGATTGCCTTCTTGCGAGCTCGCGGTTTGGGGGGAGCATCGTCTGGGTTGGCTGCTTTTTTTGGCCGTCCTCTCTTTGGCTTATCAGGAGGGGCAATTGCTTCTGGCGGCTCGCTGTCGTGATTGCTCTGCAATTCAAGGTCGGCCAGTACAGATCTAGCAGTGACGAAGCCCCGGGGCCGCGTCACGGGCTGTATGTCCGACAAGGACGGCAGCGAAGGCGAACTCATCTTGATCTTGTTGTGGTCACAAGCGCGGCGAATCGAGCCTGACGTCGTCGCAAGTGCCAGGCGCAAGACGCCTACATGTCTGAACCGGCTGGCAATCTTCAATTCTCTCCTACGAGTCGACGTGCAGCATGCTCAAAACACCATGCATAAACTGTCGCGTGTGTAGAGGGCCGTACCGCGCAAAGCAAGGCTATCTTTTGCATGCTCGGGCAGAAACAAGTCGCGCGTGCGCTAGCTCGCTTCACACGCGTCGTCTCGAGCTTCGATGGCCATCCGCGATTCAAAAAACAACCGTCACCGTCACCGTCATCCGGAACCCCCTCCACTGTGTTCACTAATCTCCGCTATCCGCTTAGAAAGGTAACCTCTCTTGCCGACCGCCCTATTGTACAACTGTTGCTCGATCGCCCTCTGCCACTAATGCTTCCTACAGCCGCCTAGAACTGCCCTGCGCATCGATCGAGACGTCGAGAACAGATGGGATCCCTCGAGATCTTCCTTTGCGAATTCTGGGGGAGGCAAATCACAATTTGTAGCCCTTCTCGAAACTCCCACCACTTCTCTGGTTCCAAAAAGTCTGTGTTCTTTTACTTCGGCCTGCACCAACGTCTAGCCGCATGCCCCATTCCGCGCTACTCATCTTAAATACATCCGTTGTCTGTCACCTATATCTCAGCTACTTTTCGTCTTCTTTTCTGTCTGCCCTATAAGGTGCCTTTCACCTATTTATGTTCCGCTTTGCCGCGTAGCCAGTAAACTACTCCGACAACTATCTGGTATGCCTGTACGCAGCAATGAGCCACGAAGACCACCAATCCTTTACTCCTGCGGTGGACCCCTATCTACCCAATACAATTTCTCAGCTTGGTAATCCCTCTGGGGATTCTACTGCAAGTCCATCTCGGTCATTGGGCTCTACACGAAAACGGGCGCCATTGGCCAGTGTCGCCTGCCAGGATTGTAGAAGACGAAAGACAAAGGTTTGCCGTCCTGGTACCGTGCCCTCAGAGACGAGCCTTTGTTGACCAGCGCAACAGTGTGATGGCAAGAAACCCGCTTGCAGTAACTGCACCAAACGAGGCGTGACGGCCTGCACATATGACCTGGAGCCAAACCAGTCTCGAGTCGCTGCTTACAAACAGAAGATCGAACAGCAAGCGGCTCTGATCAAAGCATTGGAAGAAGAGATACAAATGCTCAAGAATCCATCCTCACGGACAGAAGCCACGGTTGGAGCGTCAGAATACGAGACGTTTCAGTCTTCGTCTAAACATTCTGGTGGAGTTCCAATGCGGTTTTTGTTAAACCCTGCTCCTGAGCCAAATCGATTGTCCTCTGGCCATAGTGTAGACGGACCTGGATTACCTGCGCCCGAACCAGCGCCACCTCCTTTGGCGGAGAGGATCAGGAGAGACGCTGAACATCTGGATCGTGTGCGCACCCTCGAGGAGGAGATCCACTTGATGAAACAGTTGATGTCTTTCACCAATGGACTGGATGACCGGGACAAGGCGAACCAAATGGCCAGGGAAATCGAGGTTCACGGTATCTCGGATCCTCTCCTCCACGAGGCTCAGCATCTGTTCGCCTCGCAAGTATGGAGATCACCTCTTGCAAACTTACAGAACAAAGCCAAAGCTGAATATCAGCAATCCCCTGGACGTGCTGCAGAGAGTTCACGACCAATACCATAAAGACCTGGGCCTTGATAGAATATTAAATGATTAGACGAAAGGCTCGGCAAGACGATGCCACAAGTAAGAGATTTACCCGACCGTGCATAGGAAATGTCTCTGGTTGAAGTCTGTTCAATATGACAGTTTGCTCAGACATACCAAGTATTTGCATGTGAATCCGGAAATCCTGGCCTGAGTGCGGACAGGGTGTGAAAAGATCAGAAATTCGAGCCTCAACTCAAAAAATTGACCTCGTAGATTTCGCCAATCGAGCCGGGAACACGTGGACAAAGACTGATCAGAGATAGTCCTTGAGTTTAAGCGGATGATGTTTGACGTGCAGTTAGGACGGAGGAGTCCCCGGGACGCCAAGACCAGGTATGACATGTTGGTAGCGATCGGCGGATGCGGGCTCAAGTGGGAAGGTCGCGCAACGGCCTATCTCGAGCTCGCAGGCCGAATGCAACAATGGCGTGCTGCAACATCCCAATGATCGCACTCGCACTCGCACTGGACAGTCTCTCTTCTAGACATACACACATCTCTTGAGGAGTTGGCGCGTTGACGATGAAAGAGAAAAAGACAGCTCAAGACATGGCCTCCAACGATGAGAGAGCCCCGCTTTTACAAGTCGTCGCAGTGCGCCCTCATCGTGATCGATACAACAACCATACAGTGAGTTCGTTTGTGAGCCTGGACCCCGATTTTATCGAGGTTAGATGTAGGCAAACACGGTTACTGAGATCACACAGCTCCGCCGTTTCTGCACGATAGCTCTGGTCGTCCTTCCGCTTACCACGATCGGTCTCGCATTCCTATCCTACGCCTTTGGTCAGAGTGACCTGTTTGGAGACGACAAGCAAGATCATGTTGTTCCATGGGATTCTCTATCTGGTTCGAACAAACCGCCTCATTCGCAATGGCCGGCTGGAAATGGTCTGAGCTTCGAAGATCTGAAAGAGATTCTTTTTACAACACCTGATACCAAGAAAGCCAAAGAGTGGTCTGAATACTACACGGCCGGTCCCCATCTCGCTGGTCAAAACTTGAGCCAAGCTGTCTGGACCAAAGACAGGTGGGAAGAATTCGGTGTAAAGAGTGAGGTCGTGCCATACGAAGTCTACATCAACTATCCTCTCGACCACAGACTTGCTCTGCTGAAAGATGGAGAGGTCTCATTCGAGGCAACTCTTGAAGAGGACGTCCTAGAAGAAGATCCCACAACTGGTCTAGAAGACCGCGTACCTGTATTCCACGGCTACTCGGCTAGCGGAAACGTCACCGCCCAGTACGTCTACTGCAACTACGGCACTTTCACCGACTTTGAGAACTTGCTTGCTGCAGGTATTGAATTGGAAGGCAAGATTGCTCTCGTAAGATATGGTGGCGTCTTCAGAGGCCTCAAGGTTAAGAGAGCTCAAGAGCTCGGCATGGTCGGCACCATTATCTACACCGACCCTGGTGATGATGGTCTTGTCACTGAAGTCAACGGCTACAAGCCTTACCCCGAGGGCCCTGCTAGAAACCCAAGCAGTGTTCAGAGAGGTAGTGTTCAGTACTTGAGCCAGTTCCCTGGTGACCCAACCACCCCTGGCTATGCCTCAAAGCCTGGTGTACCTCGCCTTCCTGCTAATGAGTCCACACCTTCCATTCCGTCGCTGCCCCTCTCATATGCGGAGGCTATCCCTCTTCTTCAAGCTCTCAACGGACATGGACCTAATGCGTCGTCCTTCCCTGCTCGTTGGCACAAGGGTGGTCTTGAGCACAAGAACGTGTCCTACAACATTGGCCCTTCCCCGCCATCCGTCACCATCAATTTAATGAACCTTCAGAATTATACCATTACTCCTCTCTGGAACACTATCGGCATAATCAACGGATCTATCTCAGACGAAGTCATCGTCCTTGGAAACCACAGAGATGCCTGGATCGCTGGCGGTGCAGGCGACCCCAACAGCGGCAGTGTGGCGCTTTTGGAATTGATAAGATCCTTTGGTATCGCGCTATCTAGGGGCTGGAAACCCCAACGCACCATAGTCTTCGCTAGTTGGGATGGTGAAGAATATGGTCTTGTTGGATCGACTGAATGGGTTGAGGATTACCTTCCATGGTTGAAGGACTCTACTGTCGCTTACTTGAACGTCGACGTCGGTACTCGCGGCACCCGATTCAATTGTAATGCTGCGCCTCTGCTTTCTTCTGCTATCTACGAGGTCACCAAGTCCATCAAGTCGCCAAATCAGACTGTCGAGGGATCGACTGTGTACGACCTGTGGGACAAGCATATTGGTACCATGGGTTCGGGCTCAGACTTCACTGCTTTCCAGGACTTTGCTGGCATCCCTTCGGCCGATTTTGGGTTCGGTAAGACGGGTCCGTTAGATCCTATCTATCACTACCATAGCAATTACGACAGCTACGCCTGGATGGTCAAGTATGGCGACCCTAGCTTCGAATATCACGTTACAGCTGCCAAGGTCTGGTCTCTGCTTGCGGCCTCTTTGAGCGAGAAGGCTGTAATTCCGTTCAACGCTTCGGACTATGCCATCAGTCTCGACAGATATCTCGACAGCGTCAAGCACATGGCCAACGCATCCAAGATTGCGCACGAGAAGGACGTTGTCCATGCATTTACAGATCTTGACAGAGCTATTGAGCACCTTCAGCGTGCAGCCCAAAAGTTCGAGACTCGTGCGGGCGACCTTGCAATTCAAGCGACAGCCGCAGAGGGCAAGTATAACCCTGCTGCTACCAACAAGCTCTTCGCCGACATCAGAGCTGTCAACACACAGTACAAGGTATTGGAGCGTGCCTTCCTGTACCCTAAGGGTCTTGATGGGAGGAGCTGGTTCAAGCATGTCGTCTTTGCACCTGGCAAATGGACTGGCTACGCTGGAGACACGTTCCCTGGACTTGTCGAAGCTATCCAGGCTGGCGACAAGAAGGCACTTCACAGATGGGCTGGTATCATTGAGGGTATTGTATGGAGAGCTGCTGGTGTGTTGAGTTAGATGTCTAATAGGCTAGTTGTGGTGGAGGGAGGCACGGTACGATGAACGATATGAGTTGTGAGTTGCCAGTATATAGATAAGATGAAATGTATAATCTACCCAACATAACGTTAGCGAGCAGATCATCCAAGCATGCGAAGATTGTCAATTATCAGAGTTCATGCAAGATGTCAGGGTTCCAGGGCAAGATCAACGCAGATCGAAGTGGCAGCACGACGTCACAAAACGCCCGATCCTCGCGCTTTACGCGTCAATCTATTGATCGGCCGTTGCGACAAAGAAACACTTTCAACTAAACAATCCTTGCCGCCATGTTCCCTCATTACTGTCTAGACCACTTCAGGTCTGATCGTACATGCGGATCATCGCCCACCTCTATCGCCGAACCAACTTGACCTGCTTCAAGAAACCAGCCCAATCCTTTGGAACCACCTTTATCCCTTCGAGATTCTACAGGATGCCTCCCAAACGCAAAGCAACCTCGCAAATACCTTCCGAAGGTCCTGCGACCAAGAAGTCGGCTTTTGAAGCCTTGCAGCCATCCGTCAAGACCGAGCCCAAGACCGAACCAGAATCCGAGACCAAAATTAAATCGGAAAACGCACCAGACTACGAAGACCCGAATCGCGAAAGACTGGAGGAAGAGTATGGAGTTATACAACGAGACTTCTACCCGGCAGAAATGTCAAATGAACGATGTGCTCAATACAACGCCAATGAGATTCCGCGACCCATCGAGGTGCTCACACAGGCTGTGCAAAAGACGGCATTTGCTCGTAAGAAGATCGAAGTTGGAGATGCTGTGGTACACTGGTTCAAGCGCGATCTGCGCACAAAAGACAATCGCGCGCTGCATCTGGCGAGTGAGAAGGCAAAGTCGAAAGGCGTGCCTTTGATCTGCTTGTTCATTGTCAGTCCGCAGGACTACCAGGCGCATTTGACCGCCGCTGTACGTGTCGACTTTGAGCTCAGGACGTTACAGGTGCTCAAGGACGATTTGGCGGCGAAGGATATTCCTCTGCACGTGGAAACGGTAGAGGTGAGGAAAAAGGCCCCAGGACGCATTATTGAGCTATGTCAGAGCTGGGGAGCCAAACACATCTTCTGCAATATCGAGTATGAGGTCGATGAGTTGAGGAGGGAGGCCAAAATGACGAATACATGTCTTGAGAAAGGCATTGATTTCCATGCAGTGCACGATGATATCGTGGTACCTCCGGGCAATCTCACAACAGGCCAGGGTAAACAATACTCGGTCTACACGCCTTGGTACAAAGCATGGGTCCGACATCTCCATGAGAACCCAACAATGTTGGATGAATTTGCAGCTCCAGAACAGAACCCACCTTCCGCGCGCGTGAAGCATGCCGACATATTTAAGACTACGATACCGCCAGCTCCCGAAAACAAGAAGCTTAGTGACGAGGAAAGAGAGCGATTCAAGTCATTATGGCCACCAGGAGAACACGAAGCCCTCGACCGCCTCAACAAGTTCCTTGAAAAGAAGATCAACAAATATAAGGATGCGCGCAACATTCCGTCTGCAAATAGTACTGGTGTGATATCAGTGCATCTGTCGACAGGCACTCTTGCCGCAAGAACAGCAATCAGAAGCGCTCGCAATGTCAACACTTCAGACAAGCTAGACGCTGGCAATGAAGGCATTAAAACATGGATCTCGGAAGTCGCATGGCGAGACTTTTACAAGCACGTACTAGCACATTGGCCATACGTATGCATGTCAAAGCCATTCAAATACGAGTACACCAAAGTCAGGTGGGAATACAACGACGAGCATTTTGCTCGCTGGTGTGAAGGAAGAACAGGATTCCCTATTGTGGACGCAGCAGTTCGCCAGATGCATTCGATGGCCTACATGCACAATCGCTGTCGCATGATCGTCGCCAGCTTCCTGGCCAAAGATCTTCTACTCGACTGGCGCATGGGCGAGAGATACTTCATGGAACATCTCATCGATGGCGACTTTGCATCAAATAATGGAGGCTGGGGTTTCAGTGCATCAACGGGCGTGGACCCACAACCATACTTCCGTATCTTCAACCCGCTTCTACAAAGCGAAAAGTTCGATGAGCAGGGAGATTACATCAGGAAATGGTTGCCGGAGCTAAAGGACATCAAGGGCAGGGCGATACATGACCCTTATGGCAGAGGCGCTGGAAAACAAGCGGAGAAGGCTGGCTACCCGAAGCCGATGGTTGATCATAAAGTATGTAGAGACAGATGTCTTGCACGTTACAAGGAGGGCTTGGGAAGGACTACGGCTTGAGAGCTTGGTACGACGATAGATTAAGTATTGCTGCCGAAGGCATTGCCGACGGCGGGAGCTCCTACACGCTTACGAGACGTACCAGAGACGACAGCCGATCGCTACATGCGCGGTTTTCAGCCTCAAGACAAGCTCACTGCCGTGATCTCCGTGAATCCTGAACACCGCATCTTTCGAGAAGCTTTTGTTTTTCTCTCAATCTGCAATGGAACCAGCCCCGCTGCTGGCTGCTGGCAGCGGAGGAATACATCCGACAAGTATCCCGTATGCCTTTCGTATGACAGGCAAAGTGTCCACTTGCGGGAAACGCAGGCACATGCAGGGATCCGTCAAGGTCATTCTCAAAGCAATCGAATGTCACCTCGTCAATCTGCCTTGGCTGGGAAACATCTCTCTCAGCACCCGTAGACCAATGCAAGTCACCGATGCATAAATCGAACTTGAGATCTCAAACCGAGATTCTCGTATCCAGCGCGCGCCTATAAGAAATGTCTATGTATGGTATCATGCCGGTCAAAACAAGCTCCGGGCGCGAATTGAAGAGAAGCTGAAGTCAAAGGTGACCAATCAGGAAGCGTCGCAAGCGCGGCTCTGGACGTGCGTGAAACCTCACCTCCTCCGAGACCATTCCATTTCCTTCACGATTGTTCTTTCACCCTTCGAAGACGAAAGACTCAAGTCGCACATAGCGCTTTGTCAAACCGTGACGCAGAAAATGGGCTCGAGAAGTTTCAAAGACGAAATGTCTTGCATGAAGCTCGAGAGACTGTGGACTCGTTGGGGTCGAGTGCATGTGAGGTTGCGATGGCAAGACAAAGAAGGAACACAATTAACGCTTTGTTGAGTGAATTTGAGGTGACGTGTGAGGCTAGTTGACAAGTCTCAAGGGCTTGCGACATCCACATGGCAATAGCATGTCTCGAAAGGTGGTATAGCACTTGAAAGCATTTGCTGAGAATATTGATACACACATGGCGAGTCCTTGTGCATCGGTAGTGTCAGATCTAGACTCACGAGCCATGTCGAACACGCGCGCGACTTGTCAAAACTGGCGCCCAGGCTTGATGGTCGATGAAACACATGGGTTGTTTGCTTCGGAGTTTCGACCAGCTCGAATATCACCTATAGGCCATCGTGAGCCCGCGATACACACACTCGCTACTTCCCTAAGTGTCACGTTCAATCTTTCCTTCCCTGGTTGGACTTTGGCTGGCTGCTGCTGTTTCTTTTCAACATTTCTTCCATTCTGTTCCCCGGTCGTACAACTGCTGGCAGTTTAATCCTTTTCTGTGACATTCTACTTGCATTGCGGGTGTTGAGGTGTTTACAAACGACCTAATTCTATCTCTAAAGGACGGTTTCGAGGTCACGAGTGGTTGTCATATCTTGCTCGTTTGCATCGCTAGCTGGATCTGGCGCGTCGCGGCTTCCAAAAGCGCAAACAACGACTTCCTCGTCAACAACCTTCACTCGACGCTCACCAACGATTTCTTCCCTGAACATCAACGATCTTTGTTCAATTGTCCGTCACTTCCATTCATTGCAACAATAGTCATTGCACTCGCTTAGCGCCCACGATCATTTTCTATTTCCTGCATTGTCACGGTTCATTGTCACCATTGTGCCACTCACGACTCTCTTTGTGCAGGAACTAGCACTGTTCTTTATTTCCTGCGCCTGACGCCTTTGTTGTCTTCTTCCAGCTTTCAGTCACTCTTCCTGGCACCATCCACATACATAAACCTTCCCTCGGCCGGCCCTGAAAGTTCTCGAAGCCATCTCAGACATAACAACAAAAAAGAACTTGACGCCTTCCAACGACATTCCAAGACAATCCAGACTCGTCAAAGACAGTCAAGTTCTCGAAAAAGAATCGACAATCCACATCGCTCAAAGCTCCACAAAGATATTCTTCGCAGGTTCGAGGATCTTTTGACGCGCCCTTTGCTCCCAATCTCTTTTACCCACCAACACGTCTGTTTTCATCAAACCATCTTTCAACACACCAAACAAAAACCATCTACAATGAAGTTCATTCTCAGCATTGCAGCCATCGCTGCTGTACTTGGTCAAGCTTCTGCCCACTCTTGGGTCGAGGAAATGCAGATCATTGATCCTGCTACTGGTAATTTCACTGGCGATTATGGATACACTCGTGGCTATGTTGCTCGCACCGACCCCGGCTTTGGTGGAGAGAGCATGAAATACCTTTTGCCTCCTTTGGACTCGGGTCGTACTCGTATCGACAACACAGACTTGCTCTGCCACCCTTCTCAACGCACATCCAACTACGACAATGCAGCATACCCCCGTCTTTCGGCTACTCCTGGCAGCTTTGTTGCCATGAAGTATTTGGAGAACGGCCATGTCACCTTGCCTCTCACCCAATCGGGCAAGCCCAAGGCTGGTGGCACGGTCTTTGTTTACGGTACCACTAAGCCCTCTTCAGACGAGAAGATCGCAGAAGTTCTCAAGTGGAACACTGCCGGCAATGGAGGTGATTCGCGCGGAGTTCAACTTGCCGCTCAGAACTATGATGATGGCCGCTGTCATCAGATTAATGGTGAAGCCATGTCTGTTCAGCGCCAAACCAGCTTCCCTGACAAAGTCGGTGGTCAGTCCGGCACCAATGTGGAGATGTGGTGCGAGACTGATGTTCACATTCCTACTTCCTACAAGGCTGGCGACACTTTGACGGTCTACTGGGTTTGGCAATGGCCCTCTGATCCCGACCCTAAAGTTTACCCCAATGGCAAGGACGAGTATTACACGTCGTGCGCCGAAATCGACATAGTCGACTCGGTCAGCAATGCTGCGCCCGTTCACACTCTCCTTCAACAGGACCCTCAGTTCAAGGCCGTCAGCGACTTCAAGTCGAGAACCGCCCTCACCACAAGCGCTGTCATCATTCTTGCTGGCTCTGCTTCCGGTTCTGCCTCCGCTACTTCGGTCGCTGCTTCATCAACCCCTGCTTCGTCTGCTATGGCCTCGTCGGCCGCTCCTTCTTCAATGGCCCCCTCCTCGGTCTACTCCTCGGTTGCTATCTCAAGCTCCTCAACCAAGAGTGGTACCAGTGAGTCTACCAACCTCCCCAACCCTCTGCCTCCATTTGCTAATTCCTCCTCCTCCTCCTCAGGACCCACTATGATTCCCTCAAACCCATTCTTCAACCCCTCAGGCCAACTTCCCAGCTTCGTCACAGTCACCAACTACGTTACCATGTCCGATGTTGCTCACAAGCAGCAAGGCACTAAGACTACGACTGAGTTCGTTACCTCCTACGTTACTGCCCCAGCTCCCACTGTGGTTGTTCCCGCAAGCTCTGTGGCTCCTGCTATCGATGGTCTGCCCACGATCGTCGCTGTCCCTGACGCAGCTGGCAATGCTGGTCTGATCGGAAGATTCGCTCGCCGCTAATCCTCCCCTCCCTCTGACTAAACCTTGTGGATATCTCTGGGCTGGGCTCAATGGAAATGGAGTTGGCTGGGCTGACTCTCTGCACTTTCTAATCTACTCTTCATGAACTCAATGATGGGATGATTTTTGCTTTTTCACTCACAGCGATGGTGTGTGTTTACTCTCTGGAATGTTGGAGTTAGTTTATTTCGCACAAAGGGAAATGCCCTGGCTGCCCTTTTTACTGGAGTTATCAATGCTCTCTTCCTCTCACTCGGCGTTTTTTATGTTTTCTGCTCTTGATGGGTGGGAATCATGGAATGCTTTGATTCAAATGAAAATGTTCTCAAAACTGATTTTTCTTCTCGTGCCTGTATATCTCCATTGCTCTTTGTGATGTGATGTAACACTTATGTTCTCTATGCGTCCAAGACTTTCTGCTTCCCTCATGGGCTACATCTTGCCGCTCTCTCTCGATGTTGCCTTTATGCCTTCTATCATCGCACTCTACACAAAGGAACTTGCCTTGATGCTCGATTCACTCAAACTTTTTTGGAAGCTGGAAAATCATTTAGGAAATCCTCTCTCTATGTTTCAATCATGTCAGACACTATTAGCAATCTGCAGCCGATTGGATGCTCCTGCGCATCCGAGATCAAATTAAGCACACCAGCCCAAAGGCCGAGTGAAATTGTATGCTATACTAAAGTATCATCTGCATGTGATGTATGCAAATGTTGATTGCAACGTAAGTGGTTTGTCTAGTCTGATAGGTGTAGTTGTTCTGTGGTTCAATCTCGAAACTGTCAGTCAGTCTTGTTTCTCTTTCTGCCGACTTGGTTGTCGATATTCGGGATTATCCAGATATGTTTCCATTTCCCTGTTTCCGGCATGCTTTGTTCTTTGTACATGGCTGTTCAAAGCTCGAAGATATGCCTCTTCGGTTGGTTTCAAGCTGCTGTTTTGAAAGGTTGCCATGGCTTTTGAGACCTGCCATCTGCTTGATAGTTGTACTCATTCATGTCACAAGAATAGCAAGTCTGTCAGTGGAGTACATTTTAAGATGATGCATCCTCACATCTACATAATTATATTGTTAAGAAAAAAGAGAGCCAAAAGCTGGTGAGATTGCACGCCTATGATACAAGTTTTATCGCAAATCTCTTTTTTGTCCAGTCCCAAAGCAGTGTGTGTGTGTGAGGTAGGTTGAAAACATAAGTCTATCTGTATTCGGGACGGACAAAGTCGGCGAGGGTCTTGGGCTCGCCGCCGAAGTTGTGAGAACCGTCGGTGTCGGCGTCTGGTCAGAGGATGTTAGTTGTTGAGGACCGGAAGTCAGAGGGGAGATATGGTATAGGATAGAAACATACGGCCGACATCGGCACCGTGGTGGCCGTGAGCGTCGTGGGACTCTTGAGGACCGACGTAATCCATCTTGTAGACGGAGCCGCACTCGGGGCAGCGCTCGATAGGGCGGTCGCGCGACATGGTCAACCAGTTGACGACGTGAGAGTCGGCGGGGCAGCCGGTGCAACCGACGTACTGCTCGTCACCGAAGGAGCGAACGACAATAGGCTCCTTCATCGTTCCTGTGATCCAATTCAACATCAGTCCAAAAATGTCTTGGCGGGTGGTGTGATATGGGATTGGTAGGAGGGTATCGGCTACGCACCCTTTCTGCTTGCGTCGAGGGGCTTCATGTCGAAGACGTCGATGCCCTGCATCTTTCCGAGGATTTCGAGACGCTCGAGACCGGTGGCTTGGTCAATGTCGGTGGGGACGGTACCGGGCTGGGCACCAGAGGGCATCAAGTCATGCTCGTTCTCGATCTCTAATTTTGCGCAAGCGACTCGTCAGTCATGGGGGAGACCGGTGGGGTGGAGAAGGATGACACACCCTCGAAGGGCTTGACTTTGTTGGAGGTTTGACCGGGCTTGGGGTCGCTGTGGGCGTCGACTGGTGGTTCAATGGGTGAGTTTGGATGGTCATGTCAATGGTATGCGCTGCGTGTGGAGCGGCTTACAGCGGGCGAAAGACGACGAGAAGGGACGGGCGGCGACAGGGCGGAAGGCGGCGCGCTTGGCGAGGCCGGATGCTACGCGACGGACAAACATGGCGACGGTGAGGTGTGAGGATGTGGAGAGTGGAGAGGGTGCTACTTTGGCAATTGCGTGTATACCAAGGCCCAATCGCGGTTGCGCTACAGAGAGAGCTTACCCATCATCCGAGCCGGCCAAAAGTCGTGATTTCCCGTCTTGGCCAACACCATCCGACATCCCGCGACTTTCTCGACCTTTGACAACTATCAATCCTGCACAAAACAACCACCGACAACATGCGTGTCTAGCCTGCTTACAATCATTTGACTCGGTCGACCATTCAAAGTAAGTAGCTTGCAATCATGTAGTTTGTATATCCTGGTCCGAGAAGACTGTCGTTGTTGCACCGTCCTCGAAAGCCGACCATCTGTACATGCAAGGTTGGTACCATTTTAGCTACTGACAGTCACGTCTCAAAGTCACCAAAACATCCGAAAAGAGCTCACCTGATCAAGATTATTCAGTCTATTCGATGGCTTTTTCATGCTGCCCATTCGCTCCATGAACCCATGTTTTCAAAGGATTTAACCCATCTAGATCAGGTTTTCTTCATTCTACTAACGACTTCATTCGCCCTCCTGGCTCTATCAGAAGCTTGAGTCAGGATCCAGTGGCTGTATATATGCGATGGCGTTACGCTAACGATCCTGGTTATCGCAAAAGGCGTATAGAACTCTCAAGCGAATGGAGATTGAATCGCCGCAAAACCGACCCAGAATGGCGTGCAAAACGAACCACGTACTATGAGGAGCAACATCATCGGCGTCGTAACCATCTAAGAACTTGGCTGAGGCAAGACTCTCAAGCTCGCCAGTTGACTTGGCCTGAACACTCGTGTGTGTTCTATGAGGAGAGAACTATACATGTTTGTTGTACCTGCGCACAGAGACTCGACCGCAAACTCTGGTGGAAGCGCAAGGAAGGACACGATAACGCCGATGTCAGTGTTGACACGGTCCAAGGAAGTTCTGACGGCTCGGCTATTTCTGAAAAGTACGACTGTCATTTGTGTTTCACAGAAGACTGGTCTCGAGCACTACCCATAGACCGTGCGAAGCTCCCCTACTCATCCATAAATCAGCTATCAGATGCAAAGGATCAGACAACTTCTGGAGATAAAGCAGTCGCAACTGGGTCAGAAACTTGAGCTTCATGTTGTGGTATTTGCACAATCGTCTCACCATCTCAAGTATCAAGTAGAGATGCTGCAAAGACCAGGCTTCAAACTTCGAGGGTTATACCGTCTGTATGACCGCTACACAGGCCAAAGTCAACCATGTATATTAGTCGCATCATCATTGGCGATTGCCTACGCCTGATCAATACCTCTTCCCGTCGCTGGCTGGGGCAGATGCATTAGTGCAGCTTTAGACAACGCACTGGAGGCAAGAAAACACTGTACATGAGCTGGACAACCTTCTAGTGGTCCCCAGGCGCAGCTTCTATCGATCCACGCAACAGGTAATATCCGTCTGCAGTCATATCACATAAGCATTCTATCCAAAGGCGCAGCATTCTTCAAGTGCCTGTTGTGATCGTTGCTTTGAGCAAGATAATTCGAATGTCCTTTTACAGGGTATAAATGTAATTTGACCATGCGCCACTCTCCCCCCAGAACGCCTTTTTGAACATGCATGATTCGTGTCTGTAGCAGAGTGACCTTTTTCCTCCCAGGGACCACGCCGGTTCTGTTCATGTATCCTCAGGCTTCAGCCATCTCTTGATCTCCATCGCCATCACCTTGGGCACCGGATCCGAAGACATCCTCAAAACTGTCCATGGCATCCTTCTCCTCGGCACCATCGGCCTTGACATCCATACCTCCTTCCATCCTCACATCTCCGTTTGCCTCTCTCCTCTCTCCCTCAGCACCCTCCGCAACCTCATCCTCCTCCCATAAGTCTCGCAAACTCCAGCCTGTACCCGTCAAGCAGTACTTCTCCGGCGGCAACTGCACACCCCAACTCTTCTGCACCTTTGGCAACTGCACTCTATTCCTCTCCACCGCCTGCTCCATCATAAACTCCTTGGGCAAGGCGCCCTGGAACTGATAGTCCTGCCTACTAGCAATAGCCTGTCTCAGCGCATTAACAGTAATATTACTGCCATCGGTAGCTTCACTGCGCTTCGATGTCGTCGGCGCTCCAGGGGCAGACGCATAGCCTTCAGAGGACAGACGGAAAGCGTCGGCGAGCACGGAGGAGGTGTAGCGGTAGGCGAAATCGAGGAGTTGGAGGGGCACGCGTTCTTGGTAGCTGTGGACGCCCTGGGCGGAGAGGATGAGGTGGATGAGGCGGGCGTCGCGGGGACGGCGCGAGAGGCCGTCGTCGGTTGTGCTTGTGGGTTGCGGGTCGGAGGGTTGTGCGGTGGATGTCGTTGTTGCTGGTGCTGGTGTGCTGCTTTGTGCTGCTTGTGGTGGGTTTGAGGCGCTCTTTTGGGCGGATTCTGTGGCGGGCGAGGCCATCTTGTGTGGTTGATGTGAGGAGAGCGGTGTTGCAAGTAGGCTCAAGGCTGTGGTCCTAGTGGTAATTGAAGTGATGAGGTGGTGTGTGGTTTGCGACAGACGAATGCGCGCGTTGTGAGAGTGTTGGATGTAGGAAGGTCGATGCCAAGAGATCTGGGGTATCTACACAAGGTGAAAGGTCACCCTGTCCAGCCACTGATTGTCTGATCACTTTCACTTTCGGAACACGATGAACGAACTTCGAACTTCTCTTATCACATCACTGGACCAAGTCGAAGTAAAACCTTGGTCTTACATTGGGAGCAATAGTGAAAATATATATCTGTGAGAGATTCAGGATCTCGGAGGCTTAATTATTGCTCTTCGGTCTCCCTTGGAAAGATTCCAAGATATCGCAGTATGCACACTGAGAAAGCGCACTGATGTCTCCTCAAAGCCAGGTCAAACTTTCTGACCCTCCATCAATTTACATTGGAACGCTGGAGACAGATCTGAGTCGTGGGTGTGAAATGCGCGGAGACGTCTGATGACAACTTGACCATCATACTTGGGTATTGAGCTGTCGATCCAATTCCATAGACTGTAGTGAAGCTTCGATCCCTTGAACGCGTGTCCAGAACACCCACCAAGGTGAAAGCATATTTGCAGATGCTTGAGTCTCTTCATCATGGCGAGGTAGCTCAGCCTCTGTGGTCCACCGCTCAAGCATACATGATAAGATCGTACGTGGATAGTGATTGAGAGATTGACAATATTCTCTAGAGTGCTTTTCTCCCTGTGAGCAAAGTACTTGCGATCTCTGAACAAGACCGGATCATTGGTCGGGCCATGGAGGCTGAGCCAAAGCAACTCGAATTCGGTCAGTTTTGGGTCGCCGATTATCCACCAGCGCTTGTGGTTCACGTATTGAGTCGCTTCGCGGTTTATCTGCTTGCAACAGCGCAGCAGATTGACACCAGCTTGAGGACGTTCAGTATTGCCTGTGTAAACTCGGCAGGGGTCTCGAGTCTCCAAATGGATTTGATAGATTATGTTGCGAATCTCCGGAGGCAAGTCAAGAAAGCGAAAGCGTTTGGTGGGTTCGAGCTTCAGTCCTTCCAATAGTGCTGTTACTTGAGACGGAGGAGAGACGTTGTGTACTGGCAGCGATCGCAGTGGCAAGCCAAGCAGAGGGATGTTGTGAAAGAGCCGCCAGAATCTCTTGTGTCGACGGCGGTCCCTTGGTAGAGTGACATTCTCACTGGCTGGAAGGGCCATTCCGAATCAAGCGTTTGCCTTGTCGATGGGTGAGTATTGTCTGGGGTTGAGAAGAAGGATGACCCAAGACAATGGCTTGTTTCCTCCAACAACATTGCTGAAAGATGGTCGTGATGCTGTGCAACGAGTAAGTAATGACGTGGGTCACAAAAGACGAATGGAAGCAGCTCTCCCATGAGCAAATTATAGCAAGTTGAAGAGAGATCAGCTCCATGAGGCTTCATGCTACGTGAGCCACTAGCTCACGATAAATGTTCCAGGTCGATGTTCGGGAGTATGCCTTACCGATGCTTACCTTGGAGCAATTCATGTGACTGCAGTCGGTAGGGGATATCGTCTGAGCCAATACAGTATTGGCAGCAACGCTACCGCGGTAATTGATCCCTCCATTCGGATTTCGAGCCTCGTGTCGAGCACGGATTGAGTGATTTGGCAAGAGGAGTTACGTCCTGAGTGACGAATGAGGAAGTCGTCAGAGGTCAAACGTGGGGAATCAAATGGCCTGAGCGTCTTCCATGCCAAGAGCAGTCGACGGGCAGCGGATGCGACATTCAATCAAGCAACGACGACCTTTGAGTCGTAGATACAACCACACATATCGCCGCCATGCCGAGTTACACAGATGTGCCAATGAGAGAGAGGCAGCAGGTGCCCGCAAAGGCCCTGAACACCGAGTACCCCGTACGACACGCTGCTCAATCGCTCACCAAACGCCCTTCGCTAACATCTCTCACAGCTCATTGACAGTGACCCGTAAGCTCTTCAGCGCCTCCTCCGTCTCGAATACCCCCAGGTCTAACGCAATACCTTCTCCAGCCATTTCAAGCGCGTCATCAGCTATGCCCGCCCTGGCGACTACCTTTACGGCGTCGGCTTCGGTGCCTCGGTCCCCGCTACCATGGCCTTGATGGAGCGCGTCTCTCCCTCCGGTGTCTCCCGCAGCGTCTTTGCCAGTGTTATGCGTCTCTCTGGCGGTATCGGTCTCTTCGCCGGTTTCTACCTTTGCTACTCGAGATCCATCAGTACGTCTACCAGAGCCCCATCATTCAATACCGAAAATCTCCTCCTGGATAAAAGAGCTTGGATACATCGGAATATAAGGGCTAGACAACATCACAATGAACAAGATTGGCTAACACAGTCACAACACAGACCGTTTCTACGGCTTCACCGAGAACCGTCGCGAAATCGACATGGACATGCGCGAGATGGTCGACAAGGTCAAGCGCGGCGAGGAGCTCTACGGCAAGAGCCAGTTGACCGAGTACATGCAGGGCGCTGCCTCGCGTCAATCCCGCTACTCCGGCATCTGGATCCACATGATGCCTTGGTTCAACTTTGTCAACCACAACCAGCACGGTGTCGACACGGCAAAGTACTACCAACAGGCCGAGCGGGAACTCGAGGCCGAGAAGGCTTGAACAAAGAAGCAAAGAAAATGATATCCTCGCACGAAACCCTCCCCCCATCCACACCTCTTTCTCTTGTTCTTTGCAGATATTCTCCCTTTTTCTTGGCGCATACAATCGGTAAATGATATACCTTCTTCAGACCACGATCTGCTCACATCAAGTTCTTTTCTATTCTTTTTGTCTACTAGTATGCGTGAAAACTATTTCATTATCGACATTTTCGAGTCTTCCGAGATCCTTGGTCATTCATTATCATGCGTAGTCCTACTACTCCTTCTCGTCCGCAACACCTCCAACCTTGGTCAAGATCCAAGTAGACGCATACATGTTGACTCTGTCCGTAATGTTAGTAAAGCTCAAAGAAGATGTACTCAGATCAACATACCTGTCAATGCAAGAGCCTGGCGGGATGCGAGCACCAACTCTCTTCGCGCTGAACCCACGGTTCTCAAACGTATCAACATACCAAGGTCTCAACCCAGCAGACCTCAACAAAACGCGGCCACCAAACTTGAGCGCACGATTAACAATCTTGACCTGATGATCAGCCTCAGGACCCTCAGGATCAAACCAATCCATCGAGTCCATGAGCACAGCAATCGTCAACGTCTCCGGCGCCATCCTAGCCATAACCTCACACAACTCATCCGTATGAATCCTCAACCCATCAAAAGCATTTCCCTTGGATAGCTTGACATGAGCTCTCGGTGCCAGATACTCGGGATGACAACGCTGTGTATACTGCCCTTGCAGACAAATCAGATAGTATGGATTCTCCTCTGACACCAGTGTGTTGTTGACAACAGGGTCCAAAGTGTTTACCGCATACTCCCAAATCGCTTGGCCTGACTTGACGCCAGTGAGGCTTTTAGCATCTTCGCGATCGGTCTGGCGCAGATAGTCTGATTCGATCATTTGGCGTTGTGCGGCGGGTACACCGAGGGCTTTCCAGAGAAACTTTTCAGTGCCGATGACGGTGTAGCTGAGGAATTGGCTGAGGAGGACGCGGCGAACACGTTTGCTCCATATTTCGCGCTGTTCGTTTAGGGTGGAGGCTTTGCAGAGGTTTTCGAGGTCGCCACGAATGCCGAGGAGGCGGCCTAGCCAGGATACGAGACGGATTGCTGTGGCGCTGCCGCCTGTGTAGTAGAGACCTTTGCTCTTGGTGCCGAAAGTGGCTTCGCCTTTATGGAGCCAGTAGTCGAAGGCTTGGGAGGATAGATGGGGGCTCAGGTGGTTGATGAGCAGGGAGCGGAAGTCGTCGTGTTTGCCTGAGCCAAAGAGCTTCCACACATCTGTGTAGCCGAGGGCAGTGAAGGCTGCAACCTTGAGTTCGAGAAGATGGTTTTGATTGGGGTTGAGATCGACAGCGTGGATGCGCTTTGGTTGCTCAAGAGCATATGCGAGGATGTTGTCGCCTGCACTGGTGATAGCCAGGATGACATCCTCAGATGTAATCTTGAGCAGGCGGGCATCGACTCTTGCGTCCTCCCACGTGAAAGCGTAGATATATTCGTCACCGAATTGCTTGTGTTTTTGCAGTTGCTCGTCGTAGTAAATACGCCAGTGGTGTTGTTGGTACCATGCTGCGGGCAGAGGTAGGCTTGCTGAAAGGTTGACGATGGCGGATTCGTATGCCTTCGATCTACGCTCGCTGGACGATGGTCTGCGAGCACCGCCTACTTGCTTCCGCTGGAGATCGAGAGCTGTGATGAAGGGAGATTCCGTCACGGCTGCGTCGAGAGCGGCGAGTTTGGTCATGGACGACTTGGTTTGTTTGGGACAGCCGATCCAGATGTAGTATGGGATTCTAAAGCCGAAGAAGTGGTTGCGGGCGTTCACTGAAAGAATGGAGCCGAACTTGTACTCAAGGTAGTCCTAGGAGCAAATGTAAGTGCTGGACTCCAGAACTTGACTTAGTGTACTTACACGACGTGATGAATCCAAGAAGACTCTGTCCATTTCGAACCAGGCAGCCCAGAAGACACGAGAGATCCACATGCAGTGACGATCGATGACACCACCAACGTAGTTACGTGACTGGAATTGGATCTGGTTTTGAACGTAGAAGTCGACAACACCCATGATGCCGTTAGGCGCAAGCAGGTTGGCGAGCGAGTCAACGACAGGGTGGAATTCTGGTATCATTGAGAGACTGTAGCTCATGGTCAAGAGATCTGCTCCGACAGCATCAGCTCCCTTGCCCTCGTCGAGTGCACTCTTGCCAATGCTGAAGATAGCATTCTCATCATTTGGGCCTTCCTCGTAGTCGCTGAGCTTGAAGGTGCGAGCATCTTGACAGACAACTTTGACATTTTTCCAGCCAAGGCGGGCGAATCTGGCTCTGGCGACTTGGCATAAAGATGGCGAGAGGTCGACTAGGTAGACGGCGTGGAAGAAGCTGGATACGGGAAGGAACTTCTCCATTTGTTCGATGTTCCAGCCTGTGCCGCCGCCACAATCAACCCATACCTGATGAGAGAGGGTGGTTAGCAATGTGTTCACGCATGAACTGCGAAGCAGGCAGTCCGCGCGCGGCTCAAGGTCTATCTTGAATACATACAGGCTTGCGATTGTATTGTCCTTGCTCGAGCTGAAAGCGCAATTGAGCGGCAGACATAGCTAGCATATCTTCTCTTCCACGAAGTAGCCTCGAGCGAGTCACATCATAGATGCTAGCCTGAGTCTTGTAGAAGCTCTCGAGAGCATCTTGCTGGTTGCCAGTGTTGTCGCCGGTATGAGGCTTCAGGAAGCAGGAGTATGCAAACTTCGCGGCAGTTGTGGCAGCATTGAAGAGCTTGCCTACGGTTTCGAGTTCGGTGAAGGAGAGAGTAAAGTAGGTGACGAGAAGGAGTACCAACAACACAGTAGCAAGGCTGATTTGATTCAAGGGATCGGTGAGTGCATGAAGCACTCCTTGTACAGCCATTGTTGCGACAACAAGTAGAAATGGGTAACAAAATACAAAGGTATGCAGAGAGACAAAAGGAGACCCAGAGGCAAGGGTCAGGACCAACCTGCTATGATAAAGCGTTCAGACATGCGACTCGTGCTCAACGCGCCTACAACATTTTTCAACAGACTCATGGCACAATGTCGCAAAGTTCGTCCTCCGCATGCGGCATACACCCCGCTACCCCTCCTGACCTCGGTGTATCTTCTTCGGAGAAAACGAGGGACTCATTGCCAGCCTATGAATGCATACACATGCCGAGAGAAAGCTGCAGCGGCAGGCTGAAGATCAAGGGTCCAGTAGAAGCTGATAATCAGTACCTGACACGGCGGCGTGAAAGAACGTTTGTTGTCATGAGCCTATGGATGGCAAGGACTCGAGGCATGTGTTGTGGAGAAGACCTGGAGAGGTGTGCCAAGTAGTGGTGGATCAGCCAATCAGAACGCGTTTCGAAGGCATGGGTTTCGTCACTGGTAAACTTTGCTCCAACGTCTTCTCCTGTGCATGAGACCTGCCTACAAAGAACATTCTCGTCTTCGACTTTGTGCCGGATAAATCTGTCGAGTCGTGACAGAAATTCAGAGTAAATCTGGTTGACGCAATGGGGAGCAATTATCCGAGCTCTGATAAGTCGAAGACAAGTGAAACCAAATCGCTAGAAAGCTGTGCGAGCACAAGGCAGCATGACCTTGATTTTGCTTTCTGCCCATTTGCACAAACAAGTCTGTCATCCTCCCCATTTCTGGATGTATTGTCTCGAAACAACGTAGGCAGGAGACCTCACGACATGCTCGAGATTGAAGCAATGAATGAGCTGTTCGGTACGCTCCTATCGAACACGACTTTGTTGAAAAAGTAACCGCGTAGATCTATGGCGACACAAGTGACAGCATGCGTCTAAGACGATGAGGCAGAAATAGTCGAGTCTTCATGCGTAGAGCGAGAAAACTCGAACTCAACAACGTCTGCTCAGATTCTTGAAGTCGAAGCGAAGAGGTGATTTTCGGCGTGTGGACAACGAACACAAGTCTCGTCGAAGCCTACAAAGAAGGCTGACACCTCTCAGACTTCCATGCGATCAAAAGACCGTGTTGATGACCTCTTCTAGGACGATGTTCTTGACTTTCAACCTAGATGGCGGCCTGAGATCTGCCAAAAAGACAGTCAAAACAGATGTCGATGTCAACTTTCCAGCAAAATAAAACACAACCACACCACAACTTTCAGCAAAACAAGCCCCCACTACTAAGGCTCAGTCGTCTAGAGCCCTTTCGTGGGGGAAAGGAACCAACTTAATGGTTTCATTTATTTTTCTGAATGGAGTGTCAAGACTCTTGCCATGGTCGAAGCTGGGAATCGAACCAATGACCTTTGGTACACAGGGAGCGCCAAACACGAGTTGACGTTGAACCGCTGCGCCACCACTGCCTGTCGATAAAGCAATGGTGGTTGTGGTAAGAGCAAGAAGCAGGGAGTATATGACGGTAGGCAATTTCATGGCTCACCGTTACCTGTGCAGACGAGAGGTCAACAGACTCATCTCTCGCCTCCAACATCTTTTCACATGGCTCCGCCCAGGTGTATGCTGAGCGTCCATGTGAGTCTAGCAGAAATGCCGCGTTTCGAAGGCAGGGTACCTATCGCCTCGGAGATGGTGAAGCATGCTTGATTCGGCAGCAATGTATGTCCCGGTCAACTTGCAAAGCCAGGTGCTTTGCGGCAGTCGCCAAGGACCTTTTCGATTCGACAAGCGCAATCAAGGAAACTGCGAGTGACATCGCTTCCACCTCCCACCTCTGCCTGAAGTGAAGGCTGCAAAATTCAATAACACTTTGACTCATCAACCTCACACATCCGAACGTCGATATCTCGCAACGTTACGCATCCCTTATGGGTATGCGCGTTTCACATTATGGATTTGTCAACCACCAATGAATCACCAGGCGTCTTCGATTTTCTTAGGCTCCCACGCGAACTTCGCGATCTCGTCTACTCTCTACACCTCTCGAAACCAGGCAAGGTTGGCTATGAAGGTGACGATGACTACTGTGTCCAACGCACCGACGATCAACCTGCTATCAAACCCACCATTGGCATCAACATTCTCCGTGTCTGCAAACAGATCTATGACGAGGCAGTCACCTACGCCTACATTGATCGTAAATGGGCAATGGGCTATGCACTCAGTCCTTATCCAGGAGCCATCCATTGTGCTCAAAGATTGTCTTGCATTCCTTCGAAGACGGCAGAGAGAGTTCAACATCTTGGCCTCGACGTGACGGTCTACTTATACGAGTCGGGTGGAAACGTTGCTCCCGTCGATATGGGTGGCCTCTTCAAGATGAAGTCACTCCATACTCTCGAGCTGTTCCTATTTTTCGATTGCGATTCCAAGGCGTCTCAAAGCTGGCTTGGAGGTGGTGCCAGATATCGTACCACTCCTCTTCTCATCGGCCTGGTCTGCCAGATCCTCAGTCAAATACCGGTCCATGTCAGAAAAATTATCTGGCTCTCCGCCTTTAGAGATGACGGCGGCTTTTCGATTGGGGGCGAGCTGGACCATGATCTGTTCGAGATCACCAAAACGTACAACGGCATCAAAGGTTGTTCATACCAAACTACCTGAGAAAGTGAGTGTGATATGTCTTCAGCCTCCTCGTTCCTTCTCGTCTCCATACTGACTCTCACTGCAGTAGGACGATGAAACAATTACGAGACTACCGAGGACAAGAACTTTGAATGACCTCCGCCAAGCCACTCAAAGCTGTTGTCTCCATCAAAGATGGACTAGTGAAGTGGTAGAAAGAACGAGTGTTGTCGATAAGGAAGAGTAGCCGAAGAGAAGTACTGGAATTGGCGGTGTCTTGTTCCGCACATGTGAGTAACTTGATGTCTCCAACGAGTGGAGAGGTTATGTGAAACTTAGCTCAGACGTTTCGGCTCGAAATTTTAGTTTTACAAGCACGTGTGTTGGTGTCGAGTGCATGTGACGATCACCGCCTTAAGAGTTGTTTGCGATTATATCTTCAACAGCACACTTTGTTCATCAACTAAAAACCACACCCGACACCATGTTTTCCGCTTTGGTACTCACGCTCTGCCTTCTTGCGGCACATACGCTTGTCGCAAGCGGTTTCTCGCCTGGCGCCAACCTTTAACCCTTTGCGCGACAGTTGCCCACTCAATTGCAGTATCACAGGCAGGAGAACGACCGCGCCTGGATGTCTTTGCAGCCTGCGACCAGTTTTGCATCATCGACATCGCACACCGCCACATTCGCATCTATCTCGCCAAACATCGTCGCAGTCAAGAATGAATCTACATCGGCCAACATGCTTACACAAGCAAGTTACGCGAGCAACGGTGAAGAGTGCCCCAGTGGATTCGAAACACCGCGTTGCGATGAATGCGGTGGTGCGGAACAAACTGTTGGCCAGCCATGGTACCAGTTTCACTGCAAAGGTGTAAGCACAGTCGCTTTCTCTTTCTAGAAACGTTACTGACTGTTCGAACCAAAGATCGAGGCTGAAGACTATCGATGGAAGAACTGTTTTTGTATGCATCCGATGAACATCCGCCCGATTTGCCAATGGCCAGAGAGCTCAGACGACAAATCACACGACGAAGATGGTCTGAATGACAGCACCGAAAGCGACGACAGTGAACATACTGCTGCGGATATCCAGGACGGCAAAAACCCTCGGTCGACACAAAATCAGCAAACTGACAGCGATGATCAATCTCCAACCGAACGCTCGAGAGGCGACCATGGAGCATTGAGCTCTGATGCGGAATCTACAAGTAACGGGGCCGAGTACAGTACGTTCGCGAATCAAGAAGCTACTATGAACCAACAAGGAACCGAACGTGCTGTTGCTGAAGTCGGCGAAGTTGATACTTCGGGTCGAAATGAAAGTCTCGATGATGCTCCAGAAAGGCAACAATGTGTGGCCGGCAGGGGAAGATCCAACGCCAGATTTTAACCAAATGTCAGTGGTCATAAGAGCAATGATAATGAAGGTCTCCGCTTGGATGAGAGCGAATGCCCTACCGGTAGGTATTGTTAAACTGCGACGAGTGTAGAGAGGGAGAGCTAGTCGCTAGAACGATTAATGACTAGTTTTGCAAAGGAGTCAATTCGATCGACTAAAACTAGACATGCGAAGCTAACAATAATCTCTATAGATCAAAGAGCAAGACTATAAGTAGAAAGGCTACGAATGTCTTATCTAGGATCGAGAGTCTTGCCGAGTTAGCTATAACAAATCCGACTATAAGGATATTATAAGAAGTTTCGCTAGTCTCCTAAATCTGCCCGGAGTTCTAATGCGCAACTAGGATTTCATAAGCTATGTCGAAGAACTAGGAGCTACTACACACTAATAAGAAACCTATTATGTTAACTAGTATACTAGACGAAGGTTACTTTCCGGTTTAAGAAGCGAGCGTCCCTAATGCTCCGGAAGAGCACGAGTCGATCTCCGATTAGCATAATTCTACTACTAGTCATTAATTAAATGACGGAGTGCCTTATATAGAAAGCAATGCCCGGCCCTATTACGCTTAACGAGCAAGGATACTAGGTCTAGACTAATATTCCGTGTTGTGACGACTATGGAGGAGTTGTTCTAACGTTGAAACAGATAAACTAAGCTACAAAGGTGTGACTTTGACTGCGACCTGTCTTTGTGTACAGAGTTGACCATACTAAATGCAGATAGAGAAAGAGGATCACAAGTGGGAGGGATGCTTGTGCTACATCGATGGTTCTGATGGTTTTGATAATTCTGATGAGGGTCGCGGAGCATGCCGATTGGGTTGTGATATGAGACTGATGACGACGGGCGTACCCAAAAGAGCTTCGTAGCCTTCCACATCTACCTTGACTCCAAGAGCGTAAGCAGGATATCTCGAGCCAGGACGCAAATCTTATTAGCAAAGGAGAAGAAGGATCAACGCTATAATTCAAGTCAACGCAGGTTGGGATTCGCAATAGCACAGTCGCACGTCTTCAAAATCTGACTGAGATGACATTGTCAGTCAAGTGGTACATGTTACGCTGGTCCACGATCGGCTGGGGACAAACTCTTGAGAGAGGTTCGACAGCAAGAATTGAGTGATGAAGGAAGCGCCTCCTGGACTAGACGAGATCCATGTTCGAGGGACTGCGTTGCGAATGAACACCCCAATTCACTACGAATGAGGTGAAGCGACACTGATTCGAGAGGAGATAGATGACCGTGCTCATGTGTAAGTTTTGCTCCAGATCTGATATTAGGGCCCGTTCGGTTCGCGACTTCAACTGCGGTTCAGATTGTTTGGCACGTCTAAACTCGCATAATACCGCCAAGTATGCTAAACAAGAGGTTAGGAACAAATCGAATATCGAGGCGAGTCGAAGATGTATGGTTTAAGGTTTTTAATTAACTCCCTCACCAAAAAGGGCCTTAAATGTCGTGTTTTTCTTTCTTCTAGTCCGGAGTACTAGAAGGCTTTAGAACCTGAATAGGTATCTCAGAGTGACGAGAACCAGGAGAATTTATTGTTTCTTCGGCCTCGCACTTGGATTGTCAGCGCTGCGCATCCCTACATTTTCCATCACGTTACCATCAACTGTTGACACCAGATCATTACGCAACCCCTATTGCACAGCTCACATACTCATCAAATATGCGTTCAATCATACTCGTATTGATGTTCGCCGTTTTGGCAGCCGCCGCCCAGGGTTGGATGGACTCTCCTAGGGTTTCCGCCAGATCCGTGTCGAAAGAGCTTCCCTGGTCAGCTAAAAGACCGCCATCGGTTGCCTCTACGACTGCATCTGTGCGCAAGGGTGTGTTACTGCTGACACCCTACGATGATATTTTCTTCAGCCTTCGTGAAAATTATAAAGGTCTTGATGCCCACCGTCTTCCTCCAACATCACTGACTTGCGCAAATCTCAACTTGAACAACCCTGCCAGATATCTTTTCAAGACTGGGCTTTCACGCGAGACTTTCGTCGACTGCAAGATCCACGACTCTTTCGATCCTAAAACCATCGCTCACCTCTCTACCGCAAACGCCCATCTGGCCATCGACAAGTTCTGCGCCGACAAGATCGCGAAAGTCTTCAGTTACATCCCACCTCTTTACTTCCCGCTGGACAGGTTCAGAAACTTTACTCCAGACCCGGAGCGCGCCTACCTGTTCAATGACACCGCAACTTCGATCATGGCTAGGTTTGAGTTTGTCGATAGCACGGTTGACCTTGGTGGCATCAACGTTCAAGTTGGAATCGACTCGAATGTTGACTTCCTCGTCAAGGACCGCGAAGTTGTTTGCAGGGAGACGCTCCAGAGAGTCGTCAACGAGTGTGAGTTTCGGGCTTTGCGTCGTCAAAGACGACCGCTGACATGGCATAGGCTTCCATGACACCAAGCCAGGAACAACTGGCGGATATGCCCTTGAATGCCACAAGGACTATGGATGCGTGTACTGGCAGATTTGGGGCTCCAAGCGATGAAAGCAGTTGTTCCCAACACTGGGTTTCGCGCTTGAAGGTCCATGACCAATTCTGTCTTTGGTGGTTGGTCGAAGGTGCAGCGATGGAGATGTCGTCTACATACCTCGTTTACACAGCCAATCAAGAAGGCCTTGCAAAATAGTTAGGACTCAGAGATCCCACTCGTTCCAAAATTACACCCACTTCCACACCCTGACCGTCTTAAACCACCTCAAGGTAGTGAGAAACATGAGCATATTCCATGCGTCGCACTCAAAACAGGCGCGCATTTTCGCATGATTATTTCCCAAGTCGCACTCTCCCCCTTAGACCGCATGCTGCCTTCGGTCGTGTTGACAGCGACATTTTGTCGAAGGAGAGTTGGCAGACAGCGGACTATATAAACGCCCAAAATGGAATTAAATTCTGCCCTCTGGGCATTTGGTCAATTTATAACTATACAGAGAAGATTAGCATGGCCCCTGCACTAAGGATGGTGAGTTCGAATCCCAGCTTCGGCGAATACTTTCCCCTCTTCAAAACACTTTACTAATAACTTTCACAGACACATGCGAGCACGAGACTACTCCGTTTTTTTGTAGTTTTTTTTTGAATTGCTTGAGAGATCTTTGGCTTGCTTTTGATTGGTCTGATAGGAGAGATCGGCGGAGATGGTTTTGGTTAGTGGCGGTGTAAAGCGCGGTTGTGCACAACGCCATCTGAGGCGCTCGACGTTATATTTTGACGAGTCCCAATCACAATCGTCAAGTGTGTTCATCATGTGATTATATGTCCATTCTCTACAATGATATAAAAGGCTACGGGGACAAGAATCGGGCGATACGGGCCCGCAGTCCTGTGGGTGGTTCCGCACGAAGTGTACTTCTCATTGGCCTAGGTCCCACGGATTTCTTGACCTTCGGAAGCTTTCTTGCCTTTTCCCAGGTAAACCGCCATCCGCACCTCGTGCCTAGTAGTTGTGATTAACATACGATGTTCGCAAGTCGTTGGGAAGGGTACTTACAAATCATCTGCCTACATCCACCGTTCTTCTCACACACTACTTGACATCTTGGACATTTTTGTAGGTACGCGGTAAGGAGTGAGTTGTTGATCATCTCTTCAGTCTTTTCGTTGTGGCGGTTGTTGGTGCGCTCGTCGTACTGCTTGCAGGTCTCGCCGGTGTGCCAGCGCATCCTGTGATGAAGGCATTGGGCGTAATCGCAAGAGTGACACTTCATGTATCCTAGTGTCTTTCCATCTTGCTCTTGACCGCCGTCACAACCTGCCCGCAAGCACCAGTTGAAATTCACCATGCGGCTGACAACGTTCAGTACTGCGTGTTTGTCGTATTCGGCAAAGGTTGTGTGGTCGCAGGCGCGGCGGACGTCGTCGTGATTGAGAAGGATGACGCACTGTGGACAGTATATTCTGCCTCGATCGTTGGCGGCGACTTTCGTAGCTACCCATCTTTGCAGACAAGGTGGACAGACTTCAGGACGATGGGTGCATTCACTGGAAGGTGGTCTGGCTGGGAAGCTTAGAGGATCGAGAGACTCACAGCAGACAACGCATTCAATAGTCTGAGGTTGGGCTTCTGCTGCTCTTCTGGTGTCTTCTTCTTCTTGCATGGCCATGGCCAATCTGTGGTCATCTGCTTCCTGTTTTGTGAAGGCCTCTTTTTCCTCCCTCGCCAACTCTTGGTTTAGCTCTAGAGCAAAGAAATGGTCTTCATCAAGCCGTTCGGCGACTGAGCTCAGGACTTGTTCGGGGTGTCTTTGAAGGACAGGTTGATTGCTAATTGGATAGCTCGGGTGGTACCGCGAATAAGGGTTGGCGACCTGATATTTATGGCCGGCAAAAGAGCCTCTAGATCTAGGCATGTTCTTCGTGTCCAGTGAGTTAGACACATTTTGGAGAGCTGTAATTCCTGGAACCAATACTTGCTCTACAAATAGGGGGACCCGTTCCTCACTCTTGACAGACGGAAGACGCGTTCCAGGCAACATCTCAAGCTCTGTCACATTCATTGTGTGTCTGGGATCATCGGTTGTGCTCTCTTCGAGAATAGGGAAAGCTCCAGGCACATGTTTAGTGACCTCAGGGTTGCTGAGGAGGCTATCGCGAGCTGTTGTTATGGGCTGAGAGCCAACACCAGGCTGCTGGACTCTGATCGGTTCTTGGCTGGTGCGAGTAGGGCCAGCCGCATTGTTAATGGGCTTGGAGTTTTGGGGCAACGTGGTTTTGCGAGTCGTAAGATTTCGGTGGGCGACACATGCGGCGATGGAAGCTGCGTCTATAACCGAAACTGGCCTCATCGAGCTTCCTGGTGGGTTCGTATGCTTGTCGTTCGCATGTGTATGGCGTGGAGGAGGAAGTACAGGATCATGGAGGAAAGCATCTGATTGATGTTGCAAAAAGCGGCTCATGGTAGCGTGCGGAGTACGTATGGAATTGTGCGATTCATCGTGAGAAGCGGACGACAGTCCCGCTTGCTCAGAACGAGGTCGCCGGACAAGGACATTTTGAGGTTTGGACAGAAGCCTTGTGCGACGTGACAACCTGAGAGTCGAATTGCCTGTCGCATCCCTTCGGAGAGCCCCTGGTTGTGATTGCTTTTGCCCCATGTCTTACAGTACCGCTTGAAATGATGGAAGGAGTAATACTGGAATCGACCCGCACGAAGGAGTCACGCGGCGTGGCCTTTTCTTTAATACTGACTGAGGGGCATTATGTGGACTACGACAAGGTCGATCTCAAGACTCGAGAGCATCTGAGATCATTGGCCAAGGAGAGGCAGGTGAGGTAGAAGAGCAATTGTGCTCAAGTTGCACCGTAGAACAAAGCTTACCTGAGTACCTATGGCCGGCCGAATCACGAGCCTGTAGGACATGGCAAAAGAACACGGAGCTTTCGACCACTGATGCATCTTGACAGGTTAGCTAGAGGCCAAGGATCTTCCGAGAAATTCAATCGCTTTGACGGCCTTGGACATGAAGTTGTATGCCTTCGAATGACAATATTGTCCGCCTGACAGGCGTCAGCAGAAGGAGACCGCGCACAGAGTTGGAAGCTGGAAGGTTGTTAAAGTCAAGGGACTGCCGGCAGATCGACAAGCACAAGCCAATCAGTGAGATGCGGGTCCGGGAGTGATAAAGAACGAAGGCGATTGACGCGGATAGGATGCGGTCACATGAAGGGGCAGGTGGTCTTCTGGGCGGGACTGATGGTTTGCGCGAAAGCCACAACGACGAGTGTAAAATTGACACGATGATTGAGTTTGATTTCTTCGAGAAGGACAGTTGAAAACTAAGATGGCTTGGTGTGTTGCATCGGTGAGAAAGAGTTCGGCACATGTCGACGTTCGCTATCTAGTCGGATGACGCTTCGTTGCTGTGTCGACGGAGTGTAGGTGTTGCATGACAACAATGAAACTAGCCGAATGCACCCACGTTTCTCCATCCTGGCCTCCATCTTCTTTGCTATCACAGAGTCATCTAGACATAATACCGGGCTACTTCGACAGACCAGACATCAATAATCTATTCATACAAACTCGTTATCCACAATCACCAATCGCTTTGAACAACACGACCGGGCGCTATGGCGGGATCAGAGATGGCACCTAGCGTGTCGCTCTCTTGTGAGTATACTAAACCCATCGCTCTCAAGAACACACACTGACACTCATCCCAGTCGCAAACAACTTCTGGGGCAAGGAAGACGCCGGCGTCGACCCTTTGCTCGAACGCATGCACAATGCCAAAATCACTAGCGATGAACTCAAGTCTTTCTACACTCAACGAGCTGCTATCGAGGAGGAATACTCGCGCAAGATACTCAATCTTGCCCGCAAACCCCTGGGCTCATCCGAGGCTGGCACTCTGCGCATGTCAATGGATGTCGTGCGAGGAGAGCTCGAGGCCATGGGCAAGTCGCACCAACACATTGCACAGCAGATGAAGGGCGAGCTTGAAGAGCCACTTTCGACCTTCTCGGGCGGCATCAAGGAACGTCGCAAGATCATTCAGAACGGAATCGAAAAACTGCTCAAGACGAAGACGCAGCAAACACACACTGTCAACAAGGCACGCGATCGCTACGAGCAGGACTGTCTCAAGATCAAGGGCTATCTCGCACAAGGCCACATGGTTATGGGTCAAGAAGAGCGCAAGAACAAGGCCAAGCTCGAGAAGACTCAAATCCAAATGTCGGCAACCAGCAGCGAATACGAACAAGCCGTCAAGGTGCTCGAGGAAACAACTGCTCGCTGGAACCGCGAATGGAAGGCTGCTTGCGACAAGTTCCAAGACCTCGAAGAAGAACGCCTCGACTTCACAAAGAGCAGCCTCTGGAGCTTTGCTAACATCTCCTCCACCGTCTGCGTCAGTGATGATGCCTCTTGCGAGAAGATTCGTTTGTCTCTTGAGGATTGCGACGTCGAGAAGGACATTGCTGGTTTCATCAAGGACAATGGCACCGGTCAGGAGATTCCTGACCCTCCAAAGTACATCAACTTCTGCCGCGGCGACATCAACGACAACGCTTCTGACGTCTCAGACGATGCACACTACTCTGTCGCTCAATTCCAACGGACCATGAATCCGGCATTCCGCTCGTCCTCGCCGCAGCCCTCATCTTACTCGTCTCATCACGACCCTGCTTCATCCCTGGCTCAAGAAATGGCTCTCGGCTCGTCAGTCAACTCTGAGAGATCTCAGAGATCACAAAGATCACAACAGTCTGCTGTCATGCCTCAAATGCCCCGTCGCTCCAGCCAACAGGCTGTTCCAATCAACGCCTATCAAGACGTGCCCAAGGTACCTCACAACGAGTATCCTATGGACGGCATGACTCAGTTCTGTAGACTCGGCCCTCCGTCCGATCGCAGCTCCATCCCCAGCCCGACACGCCCTGAGGACGACTCGCACAGCGAAATCTCCAATGCAAATTCCTTCTCAAGTATCGAGCCACCTACTTCGCCGATGAAGCAGCTTAACGCTTCCACCGTTTCTTCCAGCAGCCAGCAGGACGACAAGACACTGCAGAAGAGACGAAGTGGTTTCTTCCAAAATCACAGTCCCTTTGGCCGCCGTAAGAGCAAACATGAAGTCGCCGCTCCTGCTTCTATCTCGAACGGCCCGTCTCAGAGAAATACTTGGGCTGCTGCTCCTAGACCGCAGACTTCATCCTCACCAGCTCGTCCGTTCGGCCGCGAAGCTAGGAATGTTGGATTTGGCAACGACCCAATGCCCAGCCCCGACCCAGAACCTGTTGACCCTCGTGCAAACTTCCAGCTGAACATTGGCAACAATGTCTTCGATGTTGCAACACCTGACGCTCGTAAGAGATCGGTCCCTGTCGAGGAGCCCACGGGAGAGCTTGACCCCATTGCCCAGGCTCTGGCTGAGCTCAAGGGCGTCACAAAGCAAGCCTCGACTCGTGTCTCAGTGGATCGCTATGCTGGCATTCCAACTCCCGCACCGGGTGGCGCTGGCAGAGCATCGCCCTCGCCTCTCATGGCCAACTCTGATGTTCGTGCTGCTCAGCGTGGAACCCCACCACCTTCTTACGACCAACCAATGAGACGACTGGGCGCACCGCAGCCGGCATTCACTAGCAAGCAGATGCAGCAGACAACTGCTAGCTATATGACACAGAAGAGAGACATGTTCAATGCTCCTCCACGCAACACACCTTCTCAGATGGGCTCACGTCCAGCTAGCAGAGGCGGAGATCCAAGGGCCTCTGGTGAGATGATGCGCTCCGCCTCTCCTGCACCCTTACGTACGAGCTCGCCCGCTCCTCCGCGCGCTACGAGTCCTCGACCCGGCCCAGGATATGACCGTAGATCTCAACCCATTCCTCAAGGACAGGACTATCGTTCAACCTCGCCGAATCCATACGGCGGGCCTCCTCCCAACGGCATGCCTGCAGCAAGACCACGTGCACAATCAAGTAGTCCGATAAAGCAGCAGCCGCAGCGCCCAGGATACAACCCAGCTTATGCATCACATGGTAATTCTCCAGTTTCTGGTATGCCTCGATCTGCAAGTCCCAACCCTCAATTCCGTGGCTCGGCTGGCCCAGGCAGCAGACCACCAAGCAGCCGCGGCGACCCTGCAGCTATGGCGATGCAATTGGCTCCATCAGGCGACCAAGCCTACCCTCCACCCTCGCGAGGAGGACAAGGTGCACCACTCAGACCCACAAGCACTTTCTATGGAGCTGAAGGTGGTTGGGCAGCAGCATCGACTCGCGGAGGGGCCCCTCAGCAACAGCCGCCACAACAGGCACCGCAACAGCAGCAACAATTAAGTACTAGAGTGCGTAGTCAGAGCTCTGCTGGACAGAGACAATTCACCAAGGATGGAAGACCCATTCTTAATTTCTGTAAGTCGATTACTCAAATGACTGATAAAGCCATGACTAACAGTGTTTCAAGCTCGAGCAATGTACATGTACTCGGCAGCGATTCCTGAAGAACTCACCTTCGCAAAGGGTGATATCCTGGCTGTCCTGAGATTGCAAGACGACGGCTGGTGGGAAGCCGAGGTGGCCGGCAAGGATGGAAGAAGAGGACTCGTTCCCAGCAACTACCTGGTCCCTGCTTAATGATTTCTCATTTGTCATTGAACGTACATTCGTTGATTTCCCTTATACCCTTTCTGATGGAGAGATCTTATGGATGGTGACGTTTTCTTGTTGAGATTCCGGTCAGAATTGAGGATGTTTACGACAGAAATTGAACGCTTTGATTACATGCTTATCGAGGAAGTATTGAGTGATTTTTGTGCATAGTGAACGAGTAAGGAGAACAATTCACAGCCACATGATTATAATGATATGATTCGTCTTGTTTTTGTCTTTGAAGTGGTCAGGTTCGTTGAGGAGAGATGGTCGGTCAGGGTGATGAGTGTGACTTGGGTCCTCAGCGTCAGATGGTCGAGTGCACAGACCAAGTTCGTCGCCAAGTCCAAGGATGCATGGATGGACTCTGCTGTCGACACATGCCCACACGTCTCGCATCCTCACCTCAGCTACCTTCCTTCGAACACGAGCAGTAGAGACTAATGGGCGGGTAGTCGTACCTAATGAGCTTCCCCTCGTCCAATCACACGCAACAATTCTCGAACAGCCACTCTTCGCAAGCACAGCAGTCGACCTCACGCGCCTCGAGGCCAGCACGCCGTGGGCTCCCTCCCATCTCGACCCAGCCCCCATCTGCTGCAAACTCGCCTGCGACGCGCCATATTCTTAGTCGCAACTCGTCCGCCTCGTCGACCTCGTCTGTGCTGTCGCCCACCCAGCAGCAGCAACAGCAGCAGCGCTCACTTCCCGGTGCCGTCACTTCGACTCCCACTTCGGCAACACTCCCGCAAGCTCCACAGTCAGGCGGAAGGAGATTCGCCAGAGCCTCCCAACAACCACAGTCACTGTCGGCATCGCCCATCTCGGCTCACTCGTCGGGCGCGCCGTCTGGACAACTGACCAGCTTGGTCATCACCCAGCTGAACATTCTGCTGAGTACCTTGAAAGACGACAAGAAGTGGGACACACAGGCCGAAAAGATACAGAAGGTAAGCGCCTTCTAGGCCGAGCTCGTCTTGTGCTTGATGACTGATTCCGAGGCAGTTGGTGGATGCGCACGGAATGGACGTGTCGACAACATATTTCAGAAGGCTGCTGCAGAGCAATGCTCCTCTGATCTTCTCGTCAAACCAGAATGCACAGCGCTCAGCAGCAGACAGCGGGAGCTATCCGCTGCTCGTCGGCGAGATGCAGAAACTGACGCGCCTGCCTTCGCAAGCCGCAAGGATTGCCGATGCTCTCGACACGAACACCGACGGCGACCTCTTCAAAGACTTTGATCTGTCGACCTTCATGGATCACTTCAGACTGGACCCTACTGCAAAGGTCACTCTGGCGCTGGCCTGCAAGCTCCTCTCAAAGCAAGACATTAAGACAAAGGGTAATCACTACTCGACATAGCTCCTTTGCTCATGCTATCCTCCAAGCCTCCAAGCTTCACTGCTAACGTGCATTCCAGCCGATGCCATCCTCAGCAACAACTACTCGCCCTTTCTAGAAGCCATCGCAAACCCCACCGCCGCTGATGACGTTTCTCCATCCTTCCTCTCCAGCATCCTCTTCCGCCTTATCCTCGACCCACCCCGGCAATGGAATGACGAAGCCCAGAGACACCTTCTCAACAGCTTGAACGACCGTTTCACAAAGCTTCGCATCTTACCCACAAGCGAAGTCAGCGCCTTCATCGGCTTCATGGAACTGATTCCAATCAGCACCGCCCTCGTCCGCCCCTTACAGAGGGAGGGCCCCCGGGCTACAACAACGATCGAAACCTGCAAAGATGTCCTGGCTCGAGTCGACCAGATCTCACCACACTTTGTTGCCGTTGCACTGGCGTACATGCTCCTCTCAGACGAGTCATACGATATCGGCGTTTTCATTTCCGCCGTCCGCCAGCACCCTCAGGCACAGCATCTCGATTGGCATGCCGTTGTAAAGACATTCGACATTAGCCTGATGCGAATTACCAAGCCGCAGTTCCTGGCCCTCTACAACGCGTTGCTCCCCATTGCTCGCGAGACCGACTCGTTCGACATTCAATGCTTGTGGGGCGGTATCTGGAGCGCTCCCAACGCTCAACTGTCCTTTGTCACAGCCTTCCTGTCATGCTCGCCTCAAGAACTCGACGCCACTCAGATCCCCCGTCTGCGTGCCGCCTTCTTCATGGACGAATTTGCCGATGCCACCGAGGAGGTCAAGGCATATGCGCAGAAGGCCGTTAGCCACCCAATGGTGTCAATGGAGGCCACGAAATTCCTCTTCACCGTAATCTTCCAATCACAAGACGCATACAACCAGGCACAACACCTCGGCATCCCGGAGACCGTTATCAACGCAAACACCGACATTTTTGTGTGTGCAGCCTCTGCCGTGGAAAAGCCATGGGCAGCCTTACAGGAGATGGCCCTTAACCAGCTCTTCCGCCCCTTCTTCCATAAGACTCTCCCCAACTACGACTTTGTTCTCCACGCTCTTTGGAAGCACGACAAGTCTTGGCTGGCCAGTAAGCTGGTCGAGGCATACAATTCTGACCCAACCTTGCTGGCTGTCATTTTCGAGCACGCTAGTCAACATGCATGGACCGATACCCTCCTTCTCATCACTAATGAATTTGGGCTGGATCTTGCTGCGTACGGTCATGGCCAAGGCCAAGTCGATCTGGAGGCATGGGCCCAGGGCCACCTCGAAATTTCACCTCAACAGCTCGCTGGAGCGATCGTCACCTTTCTTAGGATCAAAGCCGAAGACGAGCAGTCGGTCCAGCGAGATAACCCACACCAAGTCGTGCCGTTGAAGGTCAAGACAGTTTATGCCCTTCTTAACGTCATTCACGGACACCTCAGTGATGAAGAGATCGGCGCCATTCAACGTGTCTGTCTTCAGGTTTATCCTCGCCTCATCAACTACGGATACAAGTTCGACCATGCCATCGACGCTAACGGCGAGAATGGCAACTCTTTGTCTGAGGATGCTGACGCTAAGATGCAAGAACAATACAAGATGATGTACTCTAATGAAGTCGATCCTCGTGGTATGATCGAGCGCCTCCAACACCTCAAAGAATCTGAGGACTCCGCAGATCAAGACCTGTTTGCATGCATGATCCACGGCCTCTTTGACGAATATAACTGCTTCGGTGAATACCCGTTGGAGGCACTTGCAACAACCGCTGTTTTGTTCGGCGGTATCATCAACTTTGGCGTGCTTTCTTCCCGTGTCACACTCGGTGTTGCGTTGTTCATGGTTCTGGATGCCGTCGCCGAGTACTCCCCCGATGATTCAATGTATAAGTTTGGTCTCCAAGCTCTGCTTCACTTCATCAACCGCCTTGAAGAATGGCCTAGTTTCTGCAACCGTCTCATCGCGATCCCTCATTTGCGTGGTACAGAGGTCTACACGAAGGCTGAGGAAGTCGTTCGCCGCCAACCTGGAGTGGATATCCGTGGAGACTTACAGCCCGAGCTCTCGCTCCCGAATGGCAGTCTGGAAGACTTCGCTCTCGAATCGCAATACCCTCCTTTCCGAAGCATTCATGTCGAAGCACCCCTCAGACCTGAGCTTTACGAAGAGCCGGATGAGGAAACTTCAGACAAGGTTATGTTTGTCCTCAACAACGTCTCTAAGCGCAACATTGATGACAAGTTCCGTGATCTGGAAGCTGCTCTTGAGGAGCGTCATCACCAGTGGTTCGCCAACTACCTCGTCGAGGATCTGGCCAAAGCGCAACCGAACTTCCAAAGTCTTTACTTGCAAATCCTGACAATGTTTGACGAAAAGCTGCTTTATGCTGAGGTTCTGCGCGAAACCTACAACAGTCTTTCTAGGATTCTGAACGCAGAAGCAACCATGAACAACGCCCAAGATCGTACAAACTTGAAGAACCTTGCTGCTTGGTTGGGTATGCTCACCCTGGCTCGCGATCAACCGATCCTCCACCGCAACCTCTCCTTCAAGGATCTTCTAATCGAAGCCCACCAAACCCAACGTCTCCTGATCGCAATTCCATTCACCTGTAAGGTTCTCTCTCAAGCCAAGGACTCGAAGGTATTCCGACCCCCACAGCCATGGTTGATGGAGCTAGTCAGTTTCCTGGTTGAGCTCTATGATTTTGCTGAGCTCAAGCTCAACCTTAAGTTCGAGATTGAGGTCTTGTGCAAGGATTTGGGTCTTGATCACAAGGTAGTTGAGCCTGCTTCGATCATTCGCACTCTACCTCTTCATCATGAAGGCGAGCTGCTTCAGCAATATCCTACTGACACCATGGATGGATTTGGCGACATGCATCTCATGTCTTTGTCCAAGAGGGCTCCAAGTGAACGCTTCTCTTCCCAGGATGTCCTCAAGTCTTTGCCTGACCTTGGTGCTATGCTCAATTACCCCCCCTCGTCCGGCAGCATCTCCCACGCTCAACTCAAGAGTATCTTCCTTGACGCTGCCCAACGCGCCATTACCGAGATTATTGCTCCGGTCGTCGAACGTTCGGTCACAATTGCTGCCATCTCTACATCGCAGCTCGTCGAGAAGGACTTCGCCATGGAAGCTGATGTGGATCGCATGTGCTCGAGTGCTCATAACGTGGTCAAGGCGCTCTCGGGAAGCCTCGCGCTTGTTACTTGCAAGGAGCCTCTTCGTATGAGCATCTCCAACAACATTCGCATACTGGCCTCACAAAACCTGCGTGAACCTCTCCCTGAGGGCTCTATTCTCATGTTTGTTAACGACAACCTCGACACAGTGTGCAAGCTTGTCGAAGACGCTGCGGAATCGCAGTCAATGGCAGAGATCGATGCACAGATCCAAGAAGCCGTCGAGCGTCGCAAGAGACACGCCGCCGAGCAGCGTGCAATCGAAGCTTTCAACTATCCCGCTGTTAGCCGATGGGCATTCTTCATTCCCGAGCCGTACAGGCAGGAGCCAGGTGGCTTGAATCCACAGCAGTTGGCCATCTACGAGGACTTTGGCCGTCAAATGCGTGTGCCTGCTGCCCCTCACGCCAACGCAGTGCCGCAGGACAACACTCGCCAACTGCAGGAGCTCACTGAGAACTACTTGCCAAGCATACCTACACCGGCCGAAACTCCAGCCATTCCAAGACAAGGACAACAGCAGCAACGGGTTGTGCCTTCTCAAGGCCAAACTAATGGTTACATGACGACTGAGGTTATCATTGGACACGTTTTCGAAGCTCTGGCCGATCTCCAGCGCGTTGCTCATGAGGCACCCGAAGAGCACATTGGAGAGATTGGTCCCGCCTCGCCCGTTCGTGAGGCGTATGCACAGTTGATGCGTATGATCGAGAGCTCTCCTGAAAAGGAGCAGTTGGCTCTGGCTACTGTCCAGAGAGCGACTTTGTTTGCCTACACAAAGTCTGAGACTCGTCTTGAGATTGAAGTCTTTGTCGAAGTCTTGAACCACCTCTGTCTGATCTCAGTCACCACAGCTCGCAACTTGACTATCTATCTGCAGTCCATTAACGATGACAAGGTTTACAACGGTCCAGTCACTGTGTGCCTGCTCAAGACAGGCTTGCTCGACATCCATCACGTCGACTTGCAAACATCTCAGGCAATCATGCAAAAGAAGACAGTCGCTGTCGAATTCCTTGGCGCTCTCATTGACGAGCTGATACTTAGCGAGCACCCAGCCGCTCTTCGCGCAGACTTTGTTCTTTCCTTTGGCGCACTTGGCCAGTGGCTCTCCGAGGACCCCAGTGTGGAGATGGGCAAAGACATTGTTAAGAAGCTACAAGACGTGTCCAATGGTGCACCACCACCGAGTCCTCCCGCATCCGATAAGCAGGATCAGCTCGAATACGTTTTCGAAGAGTGGGTGCGCCTTCAAAGACCCGAAGTCCCTGAACGCTACATGGTGGCATTCATTCAGCAACTGCAGAGTCGTAGTCTACTCAGCAATCAGGAAGAATTCGCCTCGTTCTTGCGTGTCTGCATCGAGATGTCGCTCGACTGTTTTGAACGCGAGGCACTCACCTATGGCAGCCTGGACCATGCTTACATCCATGTCGACGCTCTTGCCAAGCTGATTGCTTCGCTTGTAGCATATCAAAGTGATGGCGAAGGCGTCCTCTCGGGTAGCAAGACCGATTACCTCAAGGCCATCCTTGGTCTTCTCGTTCTGGTCATGAACCACCACGGAACGACTCGCCCTGATGAACGCTTCAATGACAGAATCTTTTTCAGACTCATGTCTAGTCTGCTATGTGAGCTAGCCGCCTTTAGGGTACAACTCGGCGACGAATACCAGGATCTCATCCTTGTCTTTGGCAAGGCTTTCCTGGCTCTGCAGCCTAGGTTCTTCCCCCTTTTCACGTTCTCATGGCTGGCTCTGATCAGTCATCGTATGTTTGTGCCTGAGGTCATGAGATCGGCTGACAGAAAGGGATGGGACGTCTACCTACAGATCCTTCAAGTCCTCTTTAGCTTCCTTGGTGACTTGGTTAACACTCAAGAGATCTCTATGCACGCAGCAGAATTCTACCGCGGCGTGTTGAGAGTCCTTCTCATCCTTCAGCACGATTTCCCAGAGTTCCTCACCGAGAACCACATGCGCCTCAACAGCAGCGTCCCTGCAGGCCTGCTTCAGTTGCAAAATGTTATCAACTGCGCATACCCTTCGTCCTTCCAGGAGCTACCTGATCCGTTCACCCCAGGTCTCAAGATGAACCGTCTTGAACAGATTCGCCAGATGCCAGACCTCCGTGGCGGATTTGAAGACGTCTTGTCTGATGCAGGGCTCGACGCTGCTATCGACAACTTGCTTAAAGGCAAGGACATCAAGGATGATGATATCAAGACCGTCATTAGTGCTATCGACAACGAAGGCCAACCTGATGCCCTCGTTGCCAATGCTTTGATCTTGCAGATTGGCAACACCGCTACCGCAGGATCTTCGGTATTTTCACCATCCGCAACCCCTGCCAAAGTGATTGAGCGTTTGTTGCATGAATCGCGCCATGAAGTGCGATACCAACTCCTTAGCGCCATTACCAACCAGGTGCGCTACCCTAACGCGCACACCCACTATTTCTCGACCGCGTTACTTCACCTTTTCACAGTCAGCTCGGAAGACCTTCAACAGCAGGTCGCCAGAGTACTGGTTGAGCGTGTCATGTCCGCAAGACCTCATCCTTGGGGACTGCTTGTAACCGTCTTGGAGCTTGTCAAGAACAACTCCTACAACATCTGGGAGCTTGGCTGGATGAAGGCCGCCCCTGAGGTTGAGAGAATGATGCTGAATGTTGCCCACAGCTCAGGACTCGCACAGAGCCCGCGTGCCATGACCTAGATTTTGGGGGGATCTACTCAACACGATTGAGCATTGCATAAAAGCAACCACAGCAAACTTTGGCAAAGACAGACCGATCTACAGAATGCTTTGGGGAAAGCAGATCTGAAAGCTTCAATCTGTCCTTTGACCAGTACAAAGCACGATATGATTTCTACCCGACAAGTCTTAACACATTGTTCGTGGCACCTGGCTTTACTCCTCTCAAGCTCTTTTCTTTACAACTTCTATCTTCTGTGTATAATTTTGGGGGCCATCGATCAAAACAAACGGAGTGGTACTATTTCTTGGAGTGGGGGGTTTTCATTCGAATCACAAAAAGAGCATTAGAAGGCGGAAAGGGAGGGCGTGGGCTATCCGGCGCTTTTGTTTCTTCTTGAAGCAGAAAAGAGAAGAGTGATTAGATGGACAAAACATGATGATGACGATGATTGAAATGCCAGATTCACAAGTTTTTTATTTGACGTTAGAAAAAGCGATGACTTGTATTATCTTCACTTCTTGACATGGTTAGTCCGTGACATATGGTAGAAAGATGATAGTCGTCACCAATGTGACCTGCTCGATGTTCCTGCTCCTGGTGATGATCAGGCCTCCAGCCATTTCCGTGATTCTTAATGAACCAGGTTGAACGGCTAGTCTGCTTAATCCAGCACAGAGGTACAGTCGACGGCGGACCTCAATCGATAGAGTTCATGACTATTTGAAGGAAACTCACAATGCAGGATAGACGGAGCCGTATCCGCGGATAGCTCGTGACACGACTGGTTCTTAGTAGAGAGATGGCAGATCACAGGTGGCATCATATACTTTAATAGCCAGGCACATCAATCACAACGAAAACGAAAAGCAGTCGATAGGTAAATGGCTTAGCTGTACCTCGATCTTACATGTACGAGGGGATGTATGTACCAGGGTTTATTCGGTAGTCCAGTCGAGGCAGGCACGGCGGATAAAGGTGAGCCAATTGTGAGGCTGAGACGCCAAGGATGACGACGAGGGGATGGAAATGAGACAGAGGCGACGGCGGAAGTGGTCACTGGTGCAGTTGCGATCGAACCATTGTTGCAACATTCTGTGTACTCTACCAGACCCTTTTCTTGCTTGTCCTTATCTCGGCTGTCCTACAGTGTCATCTTCGCGCGTACAAACCCCCTTCGAACGGTTTCCAAAGCTTCATCAACGCAACGTAACGCCAGCTCTCGGGACCTCCGTAATTTGGCAATCGCATCCAGCCCCTCATCTACCACCCACGTCGTCGTGCTCCGCCAACTCACCCTAACAAACATCCACACCACAAAACCACAACCCACCATCACATCATGGCAGAAGGTTCAGCTGTTCCCACTGCCAGCAAGGGCTCATGGGGTTCTTTCCTCAAGGTAGAGTAGCGCCTCCCGTCTATTGCGTCTCTGTCACGGCTGGTCAACTGACGCATCAACACAGTCGATAGCCTCTTTCAATGGCGACCTATCGTCCCTTACCGCCCCCGCCTTCATCCTGTCGACTACTTCGCTCACTGAGTTCTCGGCGTACTGGTCCGAGATGCCGTCCGTCATGGTCGCTCCCGCCTCGGAGAAGGACAAGCAGAAGCGCTGCATGCTCGTCCTCAAGTGGTTCTTGAGCACTCTCAAGCAACAATACACTTCGCGTAACGAGAAGCTCGGTAGTGAGAAGAAGCCCCTCAACCCTTTCCTGGGTGAGCTGTTCATGGGCAAGTGGGTCGACCAAGCCGGCACCACTGAGCTCATCAGTGAGCAGGTCAGGTGTGTACAACTCTGCTCGCATGAAGCCCTTATTTCCTAACCGCAATACTAGCCACCACCCCCCAGTCACCGCATACAGCATCTGGAACAAGCAGCACGGTGTCCGTCTCCAGGGATACAACGCTCAGAAGGCCTCATTCGGCAGAACTATCAACGTCAAGCAGATCGGTCACGCCGTCCTCCACATCGACGAATACGACGAGGACTACCTCATCACCCTCCCTGCCCTGCACATCGAGGGTCTTATCACCGGTTCGCCTTACGTCGAGCTCGAGCGCAGCACCCACATCGTCTCATCCACTGGCTACACTTGCAAGGTCGACTACAGCGGCAAGGGTTGGGTCAGCGGCAAGAAGAACTCCTTCACCGCCACCATGTACCCCAACGGTCGCGAAAAGGACGTCATTTACACTGCCGAGGGCCAGTGGAGCGACAACTTTGTCATCAAGGATTCCCATAAGAAGGTTGTCGATTCGTACGACGCCAAGAAGATGACCAAGACCCCTCTTCAGGTCGCACCCATCGAACAGCAGGATCCTCTCGAGTCGCGTCGCGCCTGGAGCAAGGTCGCCGAGGCCATCAACCGTGGTGATATGGACACCACTTCGGCCGAGAAGTCGCTCATCGAGAACCAGCAGCGCGAATTGCGCAAGAGAGAAAAGGAGCAGGGTTCCGAATGGCAACGTAGATTCTTCAAGCGTGTGCCTAACAGCCCACACTTTGACGCCATGGCCCACCAAGTCCCCGGCGGCAGTCTCGAGGCCGACAAGACGAATGGAGTCTGGATGTTCGACCCCGCCATGGCCAAGGCAGCCAACCCTTCCTACGACCTGTAAGAGGATGATTACAAAAAGGTGTAAATAAAGCACAGGAAGAAGAAGAAGAAGAACAACGACAACAAGCTCCAGCTGGCAAACAGAGGGTGAATGGCGAGATTGAAGGCGAGTAGTGGTTTGGGCATCTTTTTCGTGGCTATGGGGATTCTTTTTGGGGGGTGTTTTCTATTTTCCTTTTTCCGCCCTTGTTCGTTACTACTACCAACGAAACATTCTCGTAACAGAATTACATCACTGTTCAACAAAAACATGATTTCATTGAGCCATGGTGTGTTCCAAGTCTATAATTTGTATAAGGCTGTTTGTACAAGGATTATACGCCACAGCTCTGGTGAGTTGAAGCAAGTCTATTTGACTTCGCTCCAGCCCTTGTCTTCCTTTCCACCTTCCACCATAACTGACGACTCTGCCTCACCATCCTTCTTGTTCGCAGCCTCCTTGCAAGCATCCTTGAACACAACCATGAATCGCAAAACATCCTGCCATGAATTGTACAGAGGAGCGGGAGCCACACGAATGACATCAGGTCTTCTCTCATCAACAACCACACCCTTTTGCTCCAACACATGCATGACGTGATCGAGCAATCCAGGCGCCAGACGAATAGACAATTGCGCACCTCTTGCTTCAGGATCAGAAGGTGTGATGATGGTGAAAGTATCCTTGAATTCCTTTTCCTGTTTCGTAGCCAAGAGGAGTTCTTCCAGATATCCGGTCAACTTGACAGACTTTTGACGAAGAGCTGAGAGGGAAGTTTTGTTGAAGACGTCCAAGGAAGCGCGCAGAGCTGTCATATCTGCGACTGAAGGGTTGCTTAATTGCCAACCTCCCGCCCCAGCGATAGGGGTGAAGTTGTTTTCCATGGCGAATCTACTGCTCTTGTCGCTGCCCCACCATCCACTGAGTCTGGGGAGATATTGGGGCTTCGAAGAGTCGGAAGAGGGAGAGACTTGGCTGTGGCGTTCATGCACGAAGAGGCCGCCGATGCTACCGGGACCGCAGTTGAGGTATTTGTAACTGCACCAGGCTGCGAAATCGACGTTCCATTCGTGGAGTTTGAGAGGTAGGTTTCCGGCTGCGTGGGCGAGATCCCAGCCGACGACGATGCCTTTCTTTTGCGCGTGGGCGGTGATTGTGGGAATGTCGAAGAACTGGCCCGTGTAGAATTGGATTCCAGGGAGCAGGAGGAGAGCTGTGGTATCGGCGTGTTTGTCGATTGTGTTGAGTATTTGTTGGGTACTGAGGATAGGATTCTGGGGGTCTTCTGGCTCGAGCAAGATCATTGAGGTTGCCGGGTCCTGGTTGTGATGGAGCAGTTGAGATTCTACTGCGTACTGTTGGTTCTCATCAGTAACCATTTAACATCAATGCAGGAAGAGCGGTGACTTACATGATCACTGGGGAAAGCTTTTCCCTCGATAATGATCTTCCACCTCTGCTCATTGGGACGATAGAAACTCGCCATGGCCAAATGCAAGTTTGCAGTCAAGGTTTGCATAACAGCAACTTCGTTCTTGTTAGCTCCCACAATCTCACACATATCTCCAATCACATCATCATCGACGTGCAACCAAGGCGGCAATTTCGAATCCTCTATTTCGGTAAAGTGGCCAAAGACGCCTTTTGTTGCCCAGGTTTGGAGATAGTTTTGTTGGTATTGAGCTGTCAGGCGTGGTTGGAGTCCTAGCGAGTTACCACACAGATAAGTGCATTGTTGTGAGTTTTCTTGAGAGAAAGGTTGAAGTGTTTTGGCGTGAAGGTCGGAAATTGTTGGGATGATGAATTGGGAGCGGAAGGAAGATAGAGGATCTTGTTCATCCTGGGATTTGGCGTAGGACTCGCTGAAGAGTTCTGCAGTTTCCTGATTTGCCATATTGGAGATGACACGTGCGTGTGAATGAATATTCGTCGGAAGTGGAGTCAGTCGTAGTTTCCTCAAAGTCGTGGTTCTAGAAGATCGAGAGAAGTTGGAGAAGGCGCCGGCGATTGTGTTCATATGTCTCCGAAATATCCGTGATTTGGAACCAAGATATTTCAGTCTTCACTCTGCAGAGTTGGAATGATGTGAAGTCAAGTCTTTCCTATGAGTTCCCAGATTTGCCTTGCAATATTAGTAGCTGGCAAACAAGCTTTGGAAATGTCAATGTTGTTTGACAAAAAGAGAGATGGTCGTTTGTATGGACGATCAATCTGGCCAAGACGTCATGACAGCTCTCCCCACGTTTTCTCCGACCTCGCTCGGATCTTGTTCTTCAGACCGAGACGTCCTTAATCTTGACATTGGATGCACTGCACATGCCAAGGCACACAGTTGGTCATGTCAAAGAGAGGAGAGGGTTTCTGCTTGCAGTCACTGCCATCTCGAAATACACCAGTCTTGTCGAGTTCCAAGATATCAATCATGTCCCTGAATAAAGGCTGCCGAAGTACCTCGGCATGTTCAAGGTAGGTCTCCTCATTTGGTAACGATATATCACGTAGCTCTTTCCTCGGGCCATTCTCCAACAGACCTTTGCCTCGTACACAGCAATCATGGCACCAAACGACCGCATCTCTCGAATCGCATCCCATCTCAACTACCCTCGTGGCCTTCTTGCCGGCCAAGTCGCCATTGTCACAGGAGCAGGCCAAGGCATCGGAGCAGAAACAGCAAGACTCTTCGCCAATGAAGGAGCTAGAGTCGTCATTTCAGACATCGACGCCGACAAAGCAAATGCCGTTGCCAAATCCATCAACGAGAGTGGAGGCAAGGCATTGGCTGTCGCCGGAGATATGCTAGACGATGCCTACCTCACGACCTTGATCTCAAAGACTGCCGAGTTTGGCGAGGGCAAGATCCACATCATTGTCAACAATGCAGGCTTCACCTGGGACGGTGTGATCCACAAGGTAACCTTCTTCTTCTTACCCATCGCATTCGCCATACTTGCTGACAGAATTTGGAACAGACGACAGACAAGCAATGGGACACCATCATGTCCCTCCACGTCTCCGCTCCCTTCAAACTCGTCCGTGCCGCCGCCCCTTACTTCCGCGTCAAGGACAAGGCCCCCAGAAACATCATCAACATCTCCTCAACCTCCGGCCTCCACGGCAACGCAGGCCAAGCCAACTACGCAGCCGCCAAAGCCGCAGTCACCGGCCTCACAAAGACAATCGCAAAAGAGTGGGGTCCAGCTTTCGGTGTCCGCTGCAACACGGTAGCATTCGGTCACATCGCTACAAGATTGACGGCGGCGAAGGAGGAAGGTGCATTCGTGACCACTCCAGATGGTGAAAAGATTGCTCTGGGTATTCCTGGGGCGCAGAAGAAGGGTAGAGAAGAAGGTGCTGGTGCTTTCAAGGATATTCCGCTGGGTAGACCTGGTACTGCCACCGAAGCCGCAGGAGCTATTTTGGGCGTTGTGAGCCCTTACTTTTCCTATGTCAGTGGTCAGACCATCAGTGTGACTGGCGGTCGTAACATTTAGGAGAAACATCGAGTTCTTGTTACATTGTCATTATGCCGAGAACCTCCAAGGCAAAAACTCCATCTACTAGTTCAATCAATATGATCACGACTCGGATTTTCAATCGCTTAAGCCACTCTGATTACAAAATTCTCCGAGGAAGCCTAGATAACGCGATCATTCTTACCTCTAATCGACCTGAGGCAAACTCACCCTCTCCCTGCTATTATCAAACCCAACAAGGATTAGCAAACAATGCCTGTACCACCCCCTTATGACCCTCACCCTACCTCCGTCATCATACTCTCCTCTTCACCTACTGGACCCTTCCAAATCTGACCCACAATCTACACTATACGTTTTCCAATCAAAGATTTGAGCAAGGTCAACAAAAATGGCTGATATTAGTTTCCAGCTGAAAAGAATGTAATAATACACAAGGCTATCAATCCTTCCAGCAACAGCAACTAAACCAGAGATTTCAAAGAGTCGGCGATAATGTGTTTGACAGCATTAAAAATTGGTGTCCAGTTGACAAGCAAGAAATTGACCCACCTGAATAAACCAATGTCCACATTACATGCGAACCAGGCACATAGTAGATATGGCGCAACTTCGAAAAAGGGGTTTCTCGCATGTTGTATGTTCTCTTTCCAGATCACTCTTCTCTCGCAGATCAACATCCATGAACTTCGCAATCTTGATTGCAACCAAGTTGGTAACTGATTCATCCACACAGCTGATGGTGCTTCAGACGTCTAGCCTGAGTTGGGTCCCTTGATCAGGGCCCAGATAGCCCAGTGTGCACCCACGGTAGGCCTGGCCCTGAATTCTGCAAGACCTTCCTTGTCTCCTTTGACGTAATACCTGTCACTGAACGGTTGAGTGTTCTTCTTGTTATTGGCGTAAGCCCACACATCGTCCACGAACATCTTCATCGTCTTCTCGGAGCTCGTCGCTGCGACCCAGAAGTCCCAGTCCGTTTTGCCCCAGAGTGCGTTGGAAGAGATGGCCACGCCACCTTGACTGCGTACGGTGGGGTAGAAGTCGGATTGAGACTCGAATATAGAGGAAGGAAATGTGGTGAGGTTCAGGAGAGCCTGTGGGTAGAGGTTGAAGGTCAAGTACCAATCTTTAGTGCCATAGGTGAGGTCAAGATATGGTAACTTGGTGATGGACGAGTTTGCGGTTCCTATACCTGGCATGAGTATTGTCGCTGCAAATGCTGCTCCGATTCCTCCCCACTTTTGTTGGCCAGAGATGGAGCTATAGGCCGACAATCCCACTGCTGCCTTGATGGCCAAGCTCGTCATGTTAGTAAAAGCTCCCAGACCGTCGGTAGTGGACAACTGGTTCGAGGGATAAAGACCGTAGTTGTCGAGATATACTGCATAGCCAGGCCAGATGCTGTCGTACTGCTTTGCCCAAGTCTTATCACCAGTCGCCTTCTCATAGGCATCAACGAGGATGAAAAGGTTGCCGGTTTCTTCAAGAGGCATCCGCTCATCGTTACCTCCATCATACCCGGTTGCATTGGGATAGTTCGTCCCAACATCGTGAACTACCCATGGATTTGGATAACGTCCCGACTTAAGATACTTCAATGCCGGGTCTAGAAGAAGTCGGATGTATTCAGGCGCGAACACGTAGAAGAACGGTAATGCTGGGTATATGATGTCGACTGTGTTCATATTTCCATCAGAGGAGATCTCCTTGATGAATGCTTGCACTTCGCTCGTATTCAGTGTGTCGGCAGGAATAGTGAGGTCAATCCCGCCCATGACTTGTCTCATGGAAAGAGCGAGGATGTCCGAGTAGTTCTTGCCCGCGAGATTGGTCCCGGTATTTTCAATCGACACGTCCGATATCCGAGTATTGGCTTCTGTAATAGTGCGTTTGAGGTGACCCAAGATAATTGATGGCATCCTCTCGAACTACACCGACAGCATATCTGACAGTGGCTGGCTTTTGGATCAACCCAAGCCTATAAGCAAATCCGTATGAGCCACCAGTCTGACAAGTGTCACCTTGACTCAAGGCGGTCAAATTTCCTGTGGCTTGGAACTGCGCTCGCGTAGCTTCTGACGGTCCAGACATCGACGAAAGTCTGTGAATTTCAGATTGATGAGCTGCAAACACCACTTTGCCCCAGAGAGCAAGCTCCGTACGCGACTGAGAATACGTAGCTCCATTGGCACTGAACTCATACAGATGGGTGCCGTTCGAAACTGAATTCGAGCAAGAGTTGGCTTTGTCTCCAGTCCAGGACTCGTCGATATCAGAGTATATATCAATGTCAGATGGTCGTCCGTTGGTCGTTGCTGTAGTGATGGAGAGATATGAATATGGAAGTGATTGCCTGACATAATCTTTTGGTGAGACCGGAGAGAAGAAATCCAGTGTGAATTGGGCATTCCCTGCGGTGACAACGAAGATTGAATGAGTGGATGTGAAGCTTGCTTTAACGACTGTAGCCGCTTTGGTGTTGACTGCTGGACGGGAAACGCCGAACAGGTTGTACGTCTGCCTGTCGACGTTTGCAAGGACTGACCATCCGAGATTGTTTCCATACCAGAATTGTGGTTGAGCTGTTGGTAGCTTCGCAACTTGATCACCGGGTAGCCATGCTGCTCAATCGTTAGCAAGTGCTCAGATGATGGCGAAGATGGTATTTCGACCTGAGAGATATGGGTTTCGAACAGCCAAAGGATAAGAAGGGGGTTGTATAGGTGTATAGTCAATAGCTGACGAAGTATAAGCAAGTTGCAACGGCAGCAAAATGCCAACTACCCAAGAAGTAAATCTAGTCATGATAGCATGTTGCGACGTCTGGAAGTCAGAGATGTTGCAAACCACTCGCAAGTGTAAAAGCATTGCCAAAGTCAATAAAGCAAGAGCGATGTATAAGCTCTTTCCAACCTTCGAGCGTGTTGATCTGACGGGCTTAAGCCTCCAAGGCACATGTACCTCTTGCCAATGCTTTTCTTCCAAGTTCGCAACCATCCTGCTTGTCTGGCTGTTATGGTAGGTGAGAAATACATTCCAGGAATCCTAGCTTACTTTCTCAGTTGCACCTACTGATCTACATCAAGCCATATTAGCTTCACGTGCTGCATTGCGACGCAACTGACGTCGGATCACCCTAGTGGAGTTAAAGATCTCCATGTCGATGGCTTGGAATCCTTGCGCTGGGGTTGAACATGTTTTCCTTGAGTACAGTCTGAAGTCAGCCACGGTACCTCCTGAAACCTTTGATACAGGCGCCTGAGGCAAGATGATCTTGCAAATAAGATGACAACTCGTGAGAGAGTCGCATTAAGCAAAAGGGGAGCTGACAAGTGGGGTTCGTGAAGCCAAGACAGATATTCGGCTTAGAAACATTAGAATCGATTCTGCCAGGCAAGACCTTGTTGGGCTCCTACACAAAAACAAAGCACACGTTTTGACGCGGTAAGATATAGATATAACGCGTCAGTAACACTGTAAAAAAGAAAAGGACAGAGCTGATAGAACAGCAGACTGACAAAACATTGATGCCCCCTAACGGAGTCGAACCGGTGACCTCGGCATTACTAGTGCCGCGCTCTACCAACTGAGCTAAAGGGGCTTTGTTGTATACTTAGCTTGAGGTACGTTTATCAACCAATCTCTGACATTCGCCAGAGAATCAAGTGGTCAAGCTTCAGCACATGTTCAAACTTCAGAGGCAGACGAGGCATCGGAGGAAACAAAAGGAAGCAAACAAAACCGTCAGAACCAGAATCTCAAAGAAGGAATCGGAGCAGAAGAACTCTTCAGAAAGCACCATCAGCATCTGGATGAGTTGATAGCAAGAATGGTAGACCCAGTAAAAGTCCCTAGAACCCACGTCTGCTACCGCTTCTTGTCTCAGTCTTCATCACATTTCGGTTCCAGCGGCCGCGAAACAGGTGTGCGTCAAACACACATCATGAGTCGACCTCCCCGCAACCGCGCGGATGAAGGCAATGCCAACCACCCACCCACCTTGTCGCGAGCGCATCCACGACCAACATCATCACAACCGCTAGGACCGAGGTCTCGCCAACCATCCCGCATACACTGGCAAGGTCGGGAGCAGATTTCAAGGAATGAGGGATTGCCTTACGCAAGATACAGCGGGCCAGATACCCCGACGTGGATGCAGTTAAGGGACCTCAGCTCTAGTCTGCCACCCCCTCGTCCAGTCTCTGGGCCTTCAAGAGAAATGATACGGCGACCTTCGGCTCCAGAACCTCCATCGTCGCAGAGACAGGGGCGTGTCTCGGGTGCTGGGACTGTCGAGAGAATGGTGGGAAGACACGAAAGTCGCAGACGTTCCATCGATGCGGCAATCGCGATTCGTCAAGATACCAGAGTGACGCAAGCTCAAAGATACCAGTCCAGGTTTGAAAATCGCAGAGTCGATACGATTTATCATCGCGAGGAAGTGACGACGCTTCGCAGACGTTTCTTCGGAGCTCCAGAGTATGAGGTGAGGCGCTTTGATGCTACGACAATACGCAGAAATGGTGGCGATGAGTCAAGGCAGGTTGTGGGAGCCAGACAAGTGCGTGATAGACCAGATGACCAGTGGTCGACAACAGCTACGGTTGGAGGCGGTGGTCGAGGTCGTGTGTCCAGAAGAGGCAGTCCGGGTCCAGAACGTCAAGACGAGCGCAGAGGTCGAGGGGAGCGTCGTTCGTCGCGACGAAGATGAAGGAAGCAATGAGCATCCACTTCATCCTGCTACGCCATCCTCGGTTTTGACTTCCTTGTCTGGTTGTTGTTGTTGCTGCTGCGACTTCTCTTCATCCTCCTTTGTCCATCCCCATGCCGATACTTCAGCAGCTGGAGCCAAATCACTGTCCTTCCCATAGCTCTCTTTAGTCCTCTTCAACAAATCTTGCATGTCGTTGCTCTCCCATTCTTTCCTTAAATCTTGTACGCCGGTAACGGCACCGATAGCAGCCTTCTTCAGGCCGACGAACGCAGCAGATTTGGTGGTTGCGGGGCGAGTGAGCGGTGAGATCAGACCTGGGATAGTCGTTCGTAGTGCGGTTACCTGCGCGGACAGTCAGCGTCCTGTTTGTGTGGAGCCAGGGCAGCACGGGGTGTTTACCTTGTCGGTGAGGGCTTCCAGTTTTGCGAGAGCGGCTTCGTAGTCTGCTTCAGTCCATGCTTCTGCCATGTTGACTGTCTGTTTAGTTTGCGCAATTGACTTTTGTGGTATGCGACACTGAGGTGTGTTTTGAAAAGGGAAGATGGATGGTGGATGGGTTGCCTGCATTCAGATCATGAACTAGTGGTCCAAGCGCGCCTCTTTCACATGTCACGCCCGCGGCTCAAGCTTCTTGACAGGTGCGGCTCAGTGAACAGGTGCAATTTACTTGATGGCATAGTATCAATAAACGCTTGATTCATCTGCTGTAGTAGTACAAACTAAGAAACGCTGTGAACGAAGTCTTCTACGGTCCAAGAGGTATTACACGCCGACCAATGAAAAGAGCAACCACTGCCTTGCTCATAATATCATGAGATTGAGACAAGTGATGTCGAAAGCAAGAACAACTCTGTCATCCTTTGTCGCTCATGCCATTGTGAAAATAAAAGATACTTAGGTATAATGTTAATAAAGCCAGGATGAAATGCAGCTCGTGTGCATAGCCTGAAGTCCCGGAATCAAGAGCGTGTCATCACTTATGCTATGTGCGGACAGTTACAGTCCTCGTGTGGTAGTCCTCTGAGTCCTATCCGCGGTAGCGTCCACCGCCGCGGCCGCCTCCGCCTCTTCGAGAACCACCACGCATCACGTCGTCCGAGTACATGCGGCCCTCGTCACGGTATCTGGGGCGGCGATCATCATAGCGCGGCTCGTTATAGCGTTGCTCGTTGAAGCCATATCTTCCATCTTGATAGCCTGGCTCGGCATGACGATTGCCACGATCATAGTCCTCACGGTACGATGCTCTACCATCCCGTGGTTGCCGAGAGTTGTCGTATTGAGGGCGAGGAGAAGGTTCCGTTGGGGGCAGAGGACTAGGCTCGGTAGGGTATTGTTGTTCGATCTCCATAGTGTCCTCGGCGCCTTGTTCCTGAACGGGTTCGGGTTGTACGACGATGGGGGAAGCAATGCGCGGCGTGGCAGAGTGCACGGATTGTGATGGGCCTCCCTCCTTAAGGTAGACGTACAAGATTCTTCCATCAGCCTGTGCTAGGTCAGTAAACGATCCACGGGACGATCAGAATCATCAACAGACCTTCTTGCCGTTGAACATGTTGATAACATTGTCTGCGCCGGCCTTGTCTAGGAAGAGCATCTCGGCAATTACGTTGGGTTGAGAAGAGATCAGCTTGCAACCAGACATGTCACCTCCGACCGGGGCCATGACACTCTCAATGTCTGCAGCTGTGGTTCCTGGCGCAAAGTTGCTGGCAACGACGCAGTACGGACCAGCGGCTCCACGAATCGTTATTTCGCTGTCGACTGTTGCAAAAGATCGGGGCTTGATGTTGAATGAGGCGGGTGGAGCCTGCTGTGCTGCTGTCTGGTATGCGGCTTCTCTTCTGTTGTCTGCGCCTCCTAGTGACTGACGGCCGTTGCGGTTCTTCTGGTTTCCACGGTTCTGCTGTTGTTTGCCCAGGGTGGGAATGGAAGCGGCCGAGGACGAGCGCTGGTAACAATCAATATCTATCCTGTCTGTCTGTTGCTTCGGATAGAACGCGCCTTTGTGATGCCGACCCTACTGGCCAGACTGCCACCCAGCTGCGTTTGCTGTTTCTTGTTGTTGTTGTTCTGAGGGGCGCTCTGGCGGCGGTTCTTGCCGAAGATCTCCTGGGCAAGGTTCTCTGCCTTGCGCTTTTGACGATCTGTGGATGCGACGTCAATTGCGTGTTCTGTTGATGCTATGCGGAGCTACATACCTGCCTTGATCATCTCATCGAATGAGACGGTTGGCTTTTCCTGTTGCTGCTTGTTTTTGGCCATTTTGGTTCGCGTGCGGTCGCGCTCGATCGGCGCGATTGTGTTTGAAGAGAAGAGAAAGGGTCGAAGAGAGGTAGTGGGAAGAATTAAAAGCTGGACGTTGTTGGTGTATGCAAACCGAACTTGCATGTGTCGCGCGTCGACTCCGGACTTGACAACCATCAAAAGCTCAGACCCGCAACATCATCGTCACCTTCCTGCTCCAACTCTGCCCTCGGCTTCTACCGGCTTCCGATCATATATTAACATACCCTGTTTCACTTTGAATCACTTTGAGGTATTGAATCACTTCTTGTGCATGGCTGACGACTGTCTGAATGGTCGAGAACTCCTATTTCGACCGTCAATCAATCGTCATAATCGAGCCCCGATCAGCGACCTTCTCAGGCATCCACCTTGACCCCTGCCTCCGAATGTGAGGCCGTGTGAGATGTAGAATAGTGACTTGATGCCGACCCTTTTCTGCCTGTAACCGAGGAACGTATGTTATGCAAAGGCCGCACTCTTCGGATCTTGTGCTCATGCTTGTGCGGCTTGTCCTTTTCCTTGACCATGCCCTTTTTCTTCTTGACCTTCACTTCCTTGCTCTGCTCGGGCATGTCCTGTTCTCCCTCGACTTCTTCCTCTTCAGAAGATTCGTAGATTGCCGAAGCAGCATCGACATCCTCGCAAACAGGCTCGCTCTTGTTGGCTTTGGCCGCAACATCCTCAGCAACCACAATGAGCCCGGCACTGTCTTTCCTCTCCTTCTGATGATCCTCTTGTGTCCAAGTTTCCTTCTTTTGTCCCTTGTTACGAACTTCCTCCTTTTGTCTGACCTCCTCCGTCATCCTGATATTCTCCTTCGCCTCCTCCTTCTCCATCATCAACCTCTCCTTCCAAGCCAAATCTTCAAGCATCTCCCACCATTTCTCACGTCTGATAGCAAGTTGGTATGTCATTGGGCCTTCGGGACATGGTACGCCATAAGGAGGATATCTTTTGTAGGGGCTTTTGATGGAGAGCTGAGTAGTCATGTAATTGAGCATGTTGACTTCACCCTGAGAAGGTCTGAAGGGCTCGCGTGTTGGGAACGGATTGTTGCGAGACATGTGAGGTTGGCTGTGAGATCGATCGTGTGATGAGAAATTAACAGTACGATGCGCTCGATGCTTGCGCTGAACATGAAGTAGTGGTATTTCTTGTAGCTGGTATGAATGCTGGAAAAGGTACACTTGAACAGCAGATGACGTGCCCCTAATATACACCTAGAGGGGGCTCCAGTTCTCCAAACCGCCTCATGACCATTTCCCTACTTCTAGAGTAAATGGTAATGTTTGAGTTCGGATCCGTCAGGATGACGGTCTTGCCTCGTGGTAAACACATGGCAAATTTGGTGAATGAGCCACTTATCATGCTGCTGTTTGAGCAAGCTTTGAGGAAGCATATGCTTCTTCGGGAATAATCGCCAAGGGTCAAGAGTCAAGAGATTGGTACAAGCATGAGTTGGTGGATAAACTCACTCATAGGACTGATAGACGGTTAGTGATAGGGGATGATTGGAATCTTTTGTCAAGGGGTTGATGGTGGAAAGAAAGTCTGATTGTACAGTAATGGGCATTTGCCAAGGCAGTGAGGGAGATGTTCATGCGTCTCAATTTCTCTTTGCTTGCAAGTCCTCGATGATTTGTCCGACTTGGAGAACAAGTTCGTCATCGCCAAACTGTCCGATAACCTGCATGCCGATGGACTCAATGTCACCCGCCCCCCTTGAGCCATTCTGTAGCTTGACAGGCACGCTCAAAGCAGGCAATCCTGCCAAACTCGCAGGCACTGTCAAGACATCATTCATGTACATCTCAACCGGACTCAGCTTCTCCACTTCTGCCAGCGTTGGCGGTAACGTCGGAGCTGTAGGTGCGATCAAGATATCGACGTTGGGCCCGTCGCTTGATTTCTCTGCTCGGAGATCTAGTAATGGGTTTGGAAGAGCAAACACGTTGTCAAAATCGCTCTGAACCAGTCTGCGGACTCGCTGTGCTTGGACGAAATAGTTGTCCATGGCTTCCGAGCTCAAAGTGTAAGCACCTAGCAGGATACGGCGTTGTACTTCCGGTCCAAAGCCTTCGCCTCTAGTAGCGGCAAACAAAGGCATGTTCTCCTTGGGATTAGCGTCGGGACCGGTAGTGCGATGACCGTAACGTACACCATCGTACTTGGCAAGGTTGGATGAGGCCTCTGCTGGAGCCAGAACGTAATATGCCGAGAGTGCTTGGTGAGTGGAAGGTAATGAAACTGGGTGGAGTGAATGACCAGCATCTTGGAGAGACGTCAATAACTGAGACCAAGTTTGTCGGACCTCAGGCGACAGCGAAGCAGTGTTGTAGTCTAGTGGTATACCAATCCGGAGCCTTTTGTCCTCCATCGAGGCAATTGATTGATACTCAGCCTCGTTGCGGACTATTTCTGACAAGCTGGTAGGATCCATAGGGTCGAAAGAATCCAGCACATTGAAGATGTCTCGTGCATGTTCAACATTCTGGGTCAAGGTGCCGACAGTATCCAGTGAATTGGCGTATGCAATAACACCCCACCGACTCAGCCGACCGTAGCTGGGCTTGAAGCCAACAGTGCCAGTATAAGCAGCAGGTAGTCTTACTGAGCCTCCAGTGTCTGTTCCCAGAGCAGCCCATGCCTGACCTGTTGCGACTGCTACTGCACTGCCTCCACTACTTCCACCTGCCGAGAGAGCTTCTCCATTGCGTTTGAAGGGACTTTGTGTGGTGGATGTGAAGACGGGTCGTGTATGTGATCCCATTCCGAACTCATCGAGATTCGTCTTTCCACAGATCAGGGCGCCAGCTCCTGTGAGTTTCTCGACAACGGTCGCATTGTAAGGTGACTTGTAGGCGTCGAGAATCTTGGACGATGCCGTGGTTGGGTAGTCTGTCGTGACGATGTTGTCTTTGATTGCGATTGTCCTTCCAGCAAGTAACGATCCTATGCACGTCAGTATTTGTGTTAGATGCAGAGGATGTGATTCCTACCATCAAACTCGCTGTCGACTATTGCTCTGGCTGCATCCTGTATTTGCGTCGCATTGGCACGGGTGACAAAAGCATTCAACCCGGCATATTGCACTTGTCGCTCAAGGCATTGCTGCACTCGTTGCAGGGCCTTGCTCATTTCTCATGTTCCTTCAAGAATTATTGTCTCCATCATCGCTGTCGTCTTCGGAGGTTTACTTTGCCCGGGGAAGCCACGGAGTTTACGATTCACATCGCCGGTCAAAGCTTCACGCACGAGTCATGACCGAAGCTTCACGTTTTGTAAATCTTGGCGTCCACCAAATGGTCAAAATTGAAGATATTCATTCTACGACCATACCAGCACCCTCCTGGGATGCAAAAGAAACGTAGAACACCGCTCAGATGCGCAAAAAGAACAGCCCGACGTGGGGCTCGAACCCACAGCCTCAAGATTAGAAGTCTTGCGCGCTACCATTGCGCCAGCCGGGCTGGTTATACTAAAAGTGAAAAAAGTCAGTATATAATTCTACGTCTTGGTGGCTTCAGAACACTCACCATCCTCGTCCCCAGACCCATGTTGTGTACTTGATTGGTTGACCTTCGACACGACTGGACGGGTGATCCTAGACTCGCTGGTGACATAAGAGATGCTGTGCAGTCCTGGCAAGAAATCATTAGATTAAGCCTGCCCAAGTGCATTGCAGTAAAGGGTTACATACCAGTCGAGAAAGATGGGAACCATCTTGGGTAGACACCATCGACATGACTTGAGACATCATGTTACACCACTATCTCACAGAAAGCCTTCCCATTCCTCCTCAGCAGCGTCGACACCATCAGCAACTTCCTTATCGCGAATGACCTCGTCAAGAACGACAGGAGAGTCGGCGAGGAAGTTACAGACAGCAGCAAAAGCCTTTGCCCTCTTCTCGAACATGGCCATGGTGATGTCTGCGCGCACCAGAGCTGGCTTGGGGAACCACTTGACTGCTGTCTCAAGGATCACTCGAGCGCGAGACTGAAGACGTTGTTGGCGGCCAGGGTCGGGATCATAGCCGCCGACCATGATTGCAGTAAGGTCGAGGCGCTCGAAGCGCAGAAGGCGTTGAACGAGTGTGCTGATGGCGTGGTCGTCCATGGTGGTTTGATGTGGTTGCAGTATCTTAGTAGTCGCTTGATTGATGATAGAGTTATGTTGTGCGGCCCTGTTGAGGTCCTGGAAATCGATGAGCGAAGTCGGATACAGTGGTAATCGCTATGGCAGAGGAGTGAAGGATCGCAAGAGTTATGCTCACTGTAGGTTGGATGATATCAGCCAGCAGCATACATTATAACCATAATTCAAGTGAAGCACACATCAGTCTACGATGGTCGTCCGTTCAGGCGTTTAAAAGAAGTGATGGCTTGAGATGAGGAAATTGGGGGGAAAGAAAAACAACCGTCAAGGGTAGATATATTCGCTATGCACAAGTCTTGGATTGGTGTAACAGTATTGTTGTGTGTTTTTTTGATTGGGCAGAAAACCCAACTTCCCTCTGCACCCTGCACAGTCAAGGAAAAGAAAAGGGGTGGAGCCTCAAATCTCGACATCAAGGAGATGAGACGAAAGACGGGGAGATGTCAGGAAATATCCAGATTGGACATGCCCCTTAGTAGTTGACGCTTATCAGGTAGTCGGCGAGTTGCTCGACGGTGTTGGCAGCAACACCCGGTTGGACATGCTCGGGGTAGTGGGTGACGAGAAGAGCCTGCTTGGTCTTGACAATGACAATACCCTCCTTGCCCTGCAGTGTTGTCAGCTTTTGACCAGACAGACGTCGGGCTATGTATCGGAACGCACCTTCTTGCCGTACAAGCTTCTGTCGTCAGCCTTGAGAACAATGAATTTCTCACCGGCAATGTGGAGACCGGTGCTCTGGACCTTCTTGACATCGGAAGTGTCCTTGAATGCGGTGACAACCTCGTTCATCTCTTGGGGTGAGACCTGCAAAGGAGCACACGATCAGCCCAAGCTCTTTCGAAAGCTTATCCAAATTCCCGATTCCATATCTCCATCTCTTTCTCGAATCCTTCGGAGCGCTGTAATGATGGGGAAACGCACAGTAAAGCCGGCAGAAGTGGCCCAGACGCTGTTGCCTTCGCTGTTGAAGATGGCGGCCTTGTCAATGTTGCCAGTGCCGATCAGGCTGTACGGATGGCTGTCAGTGATGGTTCTAAAGGCAGTGGCGATAGCGGTGTGTACCTCTGGTCGACGTATGCTGTTGATTCAAAAGTCAGCCCATGAGCTCGCCATCAGCATGTGCTAAGGCTGGGAAAAGTTTACCTTGCCACGACATTTCTGCGGTTGTGAAGGTGTGTTTGAAGAGGTGGGAGGTGTGAAGGAGTGATGCGCGTGGTCGTGGAGATTTTGCAGATGGAAATTATGAGTAGTTTGTGTTCAACATTCGGCCCTCTCTCCTGTAATAGATTGTTGATGTTGGGCGCCAAGAAGGCGGGCGGTGACGGAGGGCGGGGCTGCCCCTCCAATCATTCGACACTTGCCCTGGTTTTTTACTGTGACATGACTCTACTGCTCTCTTCTCTTGCCCTCAATATCTCCCTGCAACGAGTAGCTTCTTGTGGCCTTCTTCGATTTCATAGTGACTCGTTTCCCGATCGCCCCGTTTCCTCTTCAGAGACCTGCATAAGGCAAGCAATCCAATGAGAAAAGACCCTCTACACCGCTTGCACAGCGTAGAAGGGGAGGATCAAGAACCCTACTAATAGAATGAGAATCCGCAGAAGCTCAATTCATAGCATGACCAGGTTCCTGTCCGTGTTCTGTTCAAACACCATTTCAAGCCCACCTGCCCACTAGATAATCCCTGCGATCATGTCAGCATCGTCTGAGGCCATTCTGGCAGTCCTACTTGAAGGTTAGTCCACCATTGTCGCAATTGAGTAAAGTACAAGAGGGTAAATGCTCGACAACTGTCGCTGTGAATGTGTAAAATGAAAGCTATCGTTACAAGGACATGAAAGAACGGGGTATCAGCGAGTCCGACTGTGCGCCACTCCATATGTAAACCCTGCAGAATGATATGTGCATAAGAAGTTCCAGGTGACGAATGGTGCTGAATGTCGAGAAAGTAATGACAAAGCAACTATACCGGTCAGGAAGCTGTATCAGAAAAACATTCTCTCAGTGATCATTCATTGACCTGCAAGGGAATTAGCGAGTTTCTTCTGGTATGCGCACACTTCGTAGTACCGGTACTCGATTTAGGCTTTCTCTTGCGTTTTGGCTTAGAAGCCTTCGGCGCCTTCGGAGCCTTGCCATGTTGTTCGGTGAGCTTTTTGAATAGATCCTTGTCCATTCTGTCTGGAACGTCGGTAACACCTGGGTGGCTCCTCTTGAAGGCATCCGCGCGATCTTTCTCTGTTCTGCTCAAATCGTTCTTCTGTTCCTTTGGTTTCTGAGCGTCAGATCTCTTCCTCTGTCCGACAGCTCCTGCTGGTCCCGATGTTTCTGCAGTCTGCTCTTCCTTTGGATCATCGTATTCCATGTGCAATGGTGCACGCCTGTGACTAGTCAGCTAAAGTGGCGAACGAGATATCAATGATCTTACTTGTTCTCGCTGTCGTTACTCGTCTTGTGTTTCTTGCTCGGCTTAGAAGAATCACCATCTGCGGGCCTTTTGGCCTGTTTTGGCTGATTATTCTGATTTCCTTGAGTTCCAGGAGGTGGGTTGCCTGGTTTACCTTGATAGCCGTTTCCATTGTTTTCATAGCCATTGCCATTCTGGTTGTTTCCTCGCGGGATGTTGCTGTCGTTCGACGTTATTTCATGCTCTGCTGTTCGAATTTGAGTGTATAGCAGCATACCTCGCCATGTTCTGCTGCCATACAGTTCTGAGGCGCGAACGCTGGGCTTCAAAGAGCGCGTAATTACCACCCCAAACACGTTCAAGAATGCTAATAACATCGCCACTCTCCTTGTACGTATCCTCGGCATCTGACATGCAGATATTGAGCTCTCTGAAAGCGTCGGCAAACTTGTCAAAGATCTTCAAGATTGATCCAGAGCCGCCAGAGATATCGTTGCCGTAGTTGTTGGGGTCGATAATAAGGAGTCTGTCAGGTTTGGAGGGTTTGTTGTTCGTGCCTCTCCATGATTTCTGTACCATGTTAGCTCGTGTTATCAGAAAGAATCCATCTCGTAAGCCAATTCGAGCCAAGTAGCGACTGATGTAGTGTACAGTGGTTTTCAAACCAGGTTGGCGTCCAGTGAGAGCGGCTTGTTATTGGGCTCCCACTGGACGTGAGCCTGCTTTCAAAAACTTCATGTCTTGCGACAGCTGCTTTCCTGGCCTATTGACTGCAAGAGGGGGTTGGAACGTGGTACTTACCTTGGCTACAATAGCCCAGGGCTCCATCTGGATGCCATGCTTCTCGATATCGAAGTCTCTACCGAAGTGCACAAAGAACGTCATCAGGACTGTGTCCAAACTCGACATAGGGTCCCAGTCGCGGCCATGGCGCTCCTCAAGGACGCGAAGAACGGTGATTGTAAGGCAGATAACCGAGTAACCACCCAAACCACCACTGAAAACCTCAGAGTAGCCTCTCATGACAAGGAACTGCTTGATCAGAGAGACAATGATAGGCATAGCAGGGTATTGCTGCTTCCAGATCTGGAAGGTGTCGTTGGCGAGAAGGCCACTATCATTCTCGAACGAGACATCAACTCTCAGACCGGTCACCTTTTCGACAAACTTGACCAATGGCACTCTGGCTTGCGAGATAACGGTGACTGAGTTCTCGACTGCAATTCCAGCCTTCTTAAGGCAATTGACAAATCTGAACATGTAGTTCCTGGATGCATAAAGCTCTGCATGGCCGCTCTTCAAGAAGCGAGTCGAACAGGCAACAAGATCCATATCAGCAGTCGGTAGATACAGACCAGAAGCGAACGAGCCAAAGGCACGAATATTCAAGTTAGGGAATTGCTGCCTGACTGCGCGCTCCATGCGGTTAACCAAGTCCTCACGAACTTGGTTCTCAAAGTCGCGAGGCTTGACATAGTTGTGGAAGTCGAGAATCTCATTATGAAGCCACTGCTCAGCACGGTCACCTTGAAGCTTGTTGGCGAACCAAGGAGCAGGATCGGTATCTTCAGGGGTGAGCCATTCGTCAACAATACTGCCACTGTCATCACGACGCTTGCGCTTCTTGTTCTCCTTGCGGAGAGGGGCTGGAGCATCCTTGGCCTCTTGTCTCTGCATTCCCGTGTGATATTGGCTGCGGCCTGATGGATCGCCATGTACATCGGCTGGTGGGGGCCAGACGTCAAGACGAGGCAAGGCCATCGGTGCTGACATGTTGACACCTTTGGCCTCTTCTGCAGGAGGTGCCGGCGGAGGGAGGTTGCGATCAGGATGGAGGTGATCCAAGTGGCTGAAGGAAGGCTTGTGAGGTAGAGAGTGCTCGCCCCTAACAGATCCGGAGAGTGAGATACCACCTTCATCATCGCTGATCTCTTGTGCGAAGTCGTCGTCAAAATTGAGCGAGATGAAGTCCTCACCCTCGGCAGCAGCGGCAGCGGGCTTCGCTGCCTCGACCTTGGCCTTACGAATGAGCTTGACGACATCCTTCTTCTTGGCATCGGATTCGCCAGGTGGAGGTAGGGCGGTATAAGGATCAGGATTGGACCACTTAGGTTTGGCCTGTTCGGACTCGGGGCTCTTACTCTTTACTCGAGCACGCTTTGCTCTGGGGTGTTCGTCCTCGGAGTCGTCAGAATGGCTAGCGTTATTGGCGAAGGATGGTTGGACAGTAGCATGGGTAGAATCATGAGCGTCTGTCTCAAGATCCATAGCACTGTCATCATCACTGCCGCTGTCACTCTCGGAAAGGTCGTCAAGCACCTTGAAGCGCGATTCCTTTCCTTCATTCATGCCTTCTAACTGGTCCGGGGTGGGTTCGCGCTGGCGGCGCATCAAATCGCGTTCGTGGGCAGGCTTAGGTCCAAATCTGCGAGGAGGACCGCGGCCACGGGCGTTGTTGCGACCGCCACGACGCGAGTCTCGAGGGGGTCTTCTAGCGCCCGGGTAGT
>JGI24891J29808_1000129_pt1 | contig 94683 bp, 46 predicted proteins | sample FreactcultuFSWF8_FD_29808 | JGI IMG/M metagenome (IMG submission 29808)
GAGTCGNCTCAGTCTCCGGTAGTTTGGACTGACTTGAACCCGCCCGAATGGTTTCCGTCCACAATGTCTGTTGACACTGTCTCTTCAGCCCACCGCATATGACGGCCGCTCTAACGGTTGCGCCATATGCCCTTTCTTTCTTGTGATTTGATTTGTTTCTGCGTTTTGGCTATATAAAGTCTGAGTGAGAAAGTCCAGGGGCCTTGGCGGTTTTCGTCAGCCTTCACTTTGTCTTGGACTTGCGAATGAGGTAGGTGTAGAGATGTTTTGTAATTATTCTGGAGTAGGAGATGCATGAGTTTGGCAGAGATGGAGTGTCTGGCGATCATCAGACTCGGCCATGAGCCGAAATCATCTCTTGTGCCATGCCGCGCCTTCAGTTCATAAACAGCATGTCAAGTGTGTGCAGCGAGAAGCATGGAAGCGAGGAGGTCGATGATACTTCCAGGCCAGTCTAGATCTCTGGACCCAAGTCAACGGCCTACACATCGACATCATCTTCCAGAGCAAAAGGAGGGCATCAAGGATTCACTGACCTGTTGTGCTTCTCTCTTCCTCGCCATAGACAAAGCTGATCAACACTGGTGCCGTAGAAACTGACACCCAGGCTGCGACGAGATCCTGTCCTCGGTCGGTGCCAAACGGATTCAAGTGGGAACTTGTTGGAAGGTCCGCGATGATGCCCCTTGTGATTCATGCAGCACAGTTCCCAGAAAGTCATGCGTAAACCGATAATTACAGTATCTTTGCGACTCATGGTTCGGTAACTCAGGCGGAAGGCATCGAGATCAATAGAGACCAAGGCAGAGAACAGTCGAGTATCTGGAATAGTGATCCAGATGATGAACAATACCAATCTGCTTTGCAGTTGCCATATCAACACGCATAACCTTTCGCGTTAGCCTCCCTCCTCAACCAATCCGCTTTCTCTCCTTCTTCCTGACCCAAACTTGCTCATCATCATTTTCACCATCTCTCATCTCTACCTCATAGAGTCCCAGCTTATACCGACTCACATCCGCCTCTCCTGTATGCAAATCAAACGTCCACCCATGCTTCGGACACGTAATCCCCACCGACAACACAATGCCAAAATCCTCGATATCTGACAATGAAGCCCTAGTCAATGGATAAGCTTGATGCGGACAAGCCTGTTCGATCGCATAGATTCTCTCTTTGTATCTGAAGACCATGATTGAGTTTTGTTGAGCTTCTGGGATCGGTGTTTCATCTAGTGATGTTGTTGTTGACGGTGATGAAGGTTTCATGAACGTTTTGCAAGATTGAGGTGGTGTTTCTTTTGGAGAGTCCCATGGATCTGGCGTTGGCAGGCATATCCTTGTTTTGTTGTTGTCTGCTTTTTCGATATTTGGGAATGAGGAGGAAAGGCCTGCGTAAAGCCATGGGTTGTTATTGGCCATAATATCGAGAGGATCTCTCTCCAAACTTGATGTGAGTTTGACGTTAAATGATCTTCCTGCAATAGTTTTGCTTACGACCGAGTGACTCAAGTGATGGTATGGAGTTGAGAAAGGAGGAAGTCTGCTTACGTAAGCGAGCTGGGAGTCGCGCTAGTCGGACCTTAAATCTCACTTCGGGAAAGTGCTTCCGCTTCCGCCTGTCCAAGCGCTTCTCTCATCTATACCAACAACATCAAATTTTTGTACCAGGGTGTCCGACACCAATTCACACTTTTATCCCAACCAGCATCGGCACTACAGCGAGCTTTCTCATCAGAACCATCGAATACTCCTCCTGGTCGTCTGAATTCAAAGGTCACGCGACGGATAACTTCTCGGCAGAGATTCTGCTGCACATCGCCTGGCGAATCCATCCTTCAAATCACAGAAGAAAACGAGGATGTCTTTCAAGCTGACCGCTAGAGCTGTCGCGGTGTTTTCCCTTCCAATCAGGAGTGGACTTTCTTTCTGGTCGCTATCTCGGACCCAGGCACCACAACGTCTCTTTACTGGCACGTTCAATTATTCTGCGTCTACTGAGCAACAAGAAGCACTTGAAGAACGTCGTGCAAAGTGGCGCGAATGGGCAAGATCGCGGAGGGAAAGACTCAAATCGGATCCCGAGGCATACGAAAAAGTGCGCCAAAAGGGTCGTGAATATTGCCAAAAACTATGGGCTACCGACGAATCGACCCGAAAGAAACATACATTGTGCAACTGGGTCATTCGTGTCGTTGCCAATGGAACCCAAGTGGATTGGACGACTCACGAGGCAGTCATTACGACAGAAAGAGTCGAACATGACTGTGCCACGTGCCATAGGCCATACCATAATGGAGTCAAGCTGTGGTACGTATGATCAGACACAGTATCCATGACCCTACAGCCAGCAGCGGTCAGCCGTCGGCTGGATGTACAGCCCCAGCATGTATTGTGGCAGTCCGCGTGCCACAGATGTGCCTGCAGCGAGCGCCTACAGGTGTTGGCTGTGATTTCTCCAAAACCGTGGAACGTTCTACATCATTGGGGACATTACTGATTGTGTTTATATCAGGTGGAAACGACTGTCACACTGCTCAGAACCAAAGGATTCATTACCAGAAGAGCCTGCAGTATATGATTGCCACAACTGCTTTGCGAAAGCATGGCCAGAAAATGGCATGCCCATAAACTACGAATATCGCACCGACAAGGGCGGCCACCAAAGGCTGACGAGGCTTTGGTAAAATGCATTTGTGTTTCTTCTCTTCTGGCAACCATGAAGTCCCCATGTTCACACTATTGGAGGATGGTTTGTTTGGCTCCTTGTCTAGCGCGAGGGTCAAACCATTGAGTGAGACGTCTGTCCGCACTGAACTGACCACTGTGCATTAAAATTTGCCGCAAAGCTGTAAAATGTCGTCAATGACACCATTCCTCTGGCCGTCACTTCTTGCTCGCCTACAACTAAGACGGAACCTCACATAGAACCACACGAGACCGCCGACGCTGTATGCACATTCTATACGCTATCAATCGCATTACACTTGTACTACACGCAAATTGGGGTCATGGTGAGAGTAGCTGGGCACGAACACATGCCTCTCATGTGAAAAGGATCAAATCGCAGAAGGAAACGCTACAAGCCCCATGACAGAAACGATAAATCTCTACTGTGGTCGATGCACTGTCCGACTCCAGGGGAATCGTCTCCACTTTGGCATACAAGACTCGAAAGAATGGACCGAACAGTGTTAGCCACTGGCACGCGAGAGTTGACGGTATAGACTTTAAGACCCGTGGTCGATTCACCACCGGACACCTCCCTGCCATCACGGTGCCTAAGGAATGATCAGTCGAATAACAGAAGGCCACAAAACAGTGTGCACAATCATGGATACACTCTAAATCAACGGGCTAAATCATGAATACTCCAAAGCATGAGCAAAGACAAATCTATAGACTGTTCCTAGCCAATTACTTCACACCCACCCAAGCCGTTGGTTCATCAACTGTTCTCTCATTGCCATTGCGGCGGACAAGAAACAGAAACCCAAGCAACATATGTATGTCACAAGGGTAGTCTGCAGAATCGTGGCGTACTCCAAGAAACTATCAACAGCCGAGATGAAGACAAATTTTAGATAGAAAACCCATCACTCCGCACTATCGTTTGACCCTATTTGACCCCCTCATTCTGCACTGCTTCCGCCGGCCCTGCGACTTTCTCCTTCACCTCCACCTCCACCTTCCTCCCCCTCGTCTCTTTCATCCTAACCAACCTCCTCCCATAAGCTTCAAACCACTCTTTCGAATGGCCCTCCACTTTCTCCCCCTCCTTCTTCCCTTGATTCACAATCCCCACCATATCCCTGACATACGCAATCTCCCCCTCATCATCTTTCAGACTGTGAAAAGCCCTTCCCACACCCCTTCTCGCAATTTTTTCAACATGTTCCTTTCTCATCTCCTGCTGTCCAGGTAAAGAGGAGGAACCAGAAAATATGGCAGCCACACACATGGCTTGGAATTCGAAGAGGGAAAAGGTCGCTACATGGTAGGGTACGCCTATGAAAGCCAAGCTGGGGTCCGGGATGTAGAAGATGTCTTTGTGGAGGTTATGTGTTATTTGTCCTGTTGTCACTAGGATTTCCTCGTTTGCGTGTTCTGGAGTTGCATTGTCATTGTGGAGGTGCGGGAGAAATGGGTAGGACATGTGGTAGCCTGTTGCCAGAATAACATGATGGATATTCTTGAGTTCTTCACCGGAAGAGAGGATCACTGAGCTAGGAATGGGTTCGTCGTCGTTGAGAAGCGAGGTAGATATTAAGGTGCAAAAGCTGGCGATTCCACCCACGCGAGTGCAGTTTTTCGGTAGCATTGAGGGAAGCAAATCATACTCGCCTCCTCTGCTCGATTGCCAGATTTTCGCTGCTACACTGCCTAATTCGCGACAGATATCTGTGCTTGAAACCCCTGCTCCGATGACAAGGACGTTTTTCCCTGCGAACGGAGTGGGCGAGCGATAGACTTTGGAATGCGTGATTCGGGAGGGAAAGGCGGATTTCCAGGCTGGTAGGTTGGGATAGTCTGGGATTTTGGGTGCGTGGTAATGGCCTGATGCTACGATGAGGGCGTCGAATTCCTATTTCTTGGTCAGCATCACCTCGTTTATCTATCCGTGGCTAAGCTTACCTGTACGGCTCTTTCAATCTCCCCGTCCACTAGTCTCGAACTCTGCACTTTCCACTCACTCCCTTTCTTCTCGGCTTTGTCGACTCGGGTCCGGAACGATATGTTTGACAAAACATCATTCGCAGCAGCAGTGTCTTGGATATATGTCGCAAGCACATCATGGGTCACAAAGTCCGGAGTCTGAGGTGGCCAATCATGGGTACGAAGTTTCATCTCCGGAGTCGAGACATTGTTGTGGAGACCTATGTAACAAGGACTGATAAAGGTCAGTCCGTCAGTAGGGTATTTACGGGACAACGAGAAGAAGGAAGGGAAGAAAGCGTACCCGGGTGGTGCGTGGAGGATGTCCAAATCATTGTTGTCCACGCTATTATTAACGTCGATGGAGTCTTGGTCTACTGGACTATCTCTTCTTGCTCCCCTACCCGTGGCTTTGAGAAGAGCGTCGAAAGCAGGTGAATCTCCTGTCGACGGTATGGTTGATGGGTATGAAGGTTCGACTGCTGTGCGATTGTTGTATACCCTGATTCGGAATGTCAGCTCTATCTCCGACTATAGCTTTGAAAAGGAGGAGAACATGGATTGAACTGAACAAAATGAAAGATAACCAAACATACCATACTCCGCCAGCAACATCTCCACGCTCAAAGACCGTGACTTCCAACCCAGCATTCTTGAGATGGATGGCGGAAGATACACCACTGACACCTGCACCTATGATCGCTACTGTTTTTACATCCATCATCTCTAAACTCTATCTTGTACGAATAGAGCAGGAAAAAGAAAGAAAAATCAATGTAGTCGAAGCAAGAAGATGGAGACATTAATACTACCTCTCACAGATATCGCACATAGCACGCAAGCATTTCATCCTCAGCAGAAGGATCAACATATCCACAGTTGCTTAGATAACCAAAGTCTGTTGAGCGATTAGCATGGCGAAACAGAAGCAGTGTACATGTCGCCATAGCTTTGCAGAGTGGTGTTAGGTGGATAGGTGGGAAGACGAGATGTGGTGACCCCGCCTGTCACGTAAATCTATCCGTCGAGCACGCAATTCTGCCCTGAACTTAGGGAAAGAACGACCTCTAAATATGAAAGACATCGCTTTTGGGGATGGCAAAAGTACTACTGTTTGTGACTTCTTTCTCTTCTTAGTGACAGCAATTTTTGGTGAGGGTGCGGGCAAACAAATTGCATTTTCTTTTTTGATCTGCCAAACATCAACGAATTTTTTGAATGTCCTCCTCTGTTTATTTTCTGCGATATGCGCGATGTTGTTTATCGGATTCCGTAGTATTGTAGTCAGGCTGAATCTTACTTCTGCTCAACATCCAAGTTCTTCAGAGCCTCCTCAGCCTTACCAACATTGACCTCGGCACTGCCAGGACCCTCAACATGACCATCAGGCTGAGCAACAACATCCTTCTTCGCGGCGCCGGGGAACTTGGAACCCTTGTCCTTCTTGACCTTGACCTTCTTCTCGGGTGCAGGAGGAGGAGGGTAAGCCAGCTTCTCAACCTTCTGCCACTCCTCGTTGGACTCAAAGTCTGATTGAATGGGAGCGAGAAGCTTGGTCAGGGCATCGGTAACGGCAGGCTTGAGGTTTTGGGGAGATAGGATGTCCTCGCGGTAGTCGGCGTGAATCTTCTCAATAGAGTCATAGACGAGAGGCTCGCCTTCTCTGCGCTCAACGACGAACTTGGGCTCGCCATTCTTCAGAGCACTTGCGGGGAGGAGGACGTGCTCAACGAAGCTGAGGATACCATTGTCCTCAACGACCTTGGGTGCAGCGACCTTGAAACACTCATGTTAGTGTTTTGAAGGAGAGGTGAACACCAAAGAGGAAGCAAGTGGAAAAGAGTGAGACTTACTGCCTTCTTGATCTTCTTCTTGATGATCTCCGGACCATCCAAGAGATCAATCTTTGAGTCGGGTTCGGAACTCGACATCTTGCCGCCTTCGTCAATTAGCAAATTGGTGGGTTTGTTGGGGTTGCGTCTTGAGCTACATACCAGTGAGACCTGGAACCATGGTGTTCATGAGATGAGCACGCTCACGGTAGCCAATCTTTGGGAGCACCTCCTTTGAAAGCGCGAAGATCTTGCGTTGATCCACGCCGCCGCTGGTGATTGATTAGCAAGTCGGAACCAACTGATTCGAGACAAGGAGGAGAAAGAATAAAAAGAATAGAGAGGGACAGGATCAAAAAAATCAAAGAAGGGACAGGATCAAGAAAAACGAAGAAGGGACAGGGATTGTAAGAGGAGAAACCCATCAAGGACATCATGAAGAGACTTACAATTGACAGTCAACTCCTAGGTCTGTGAAGAAGTCAGCATCAAGATCTGCTACCAGAAAAATGGCCACTCACACTGCTCATCGAGGCATTGCATGATGGGGTACTGGTAGAGGTCAGCGTTCTAGAACTTCCGATGAACATGTCCAGGGACAATCATACGATCAGTGCACTCAAAGGAGCATTGTCTGTTCAGTCATTAGTCGTATGTAGTCTTGACGTGAGCAGATTCATACTGACCTGTTTGCTTGACAACCTCGGCACTTTCAGAAGTTAGCAATATGTAAATTTCGCGGGATTGATACACCACCACAAGCCACATGTCTCCATAGGGCGTGCTCGTCGGTTGCATATCACCCCAACAGACTCTGTCTGCTTTTGGAACATCTCCACTCCAGGGCTTGTCTAGGCAGATCGTGGCTTGACTTGTGGTGTGTATTCTGACGACTCACCCGGCCTTCTTAGCATCGTGAGAGGACACGACAGAGTGCAGACGGTACATGTCCATGTTAAATTCGGGAGTCAACCTATATTATGTCAAAAATGTTTCTCAAACCGAGACGAAGCATGTTCTCCACAAAAGCCTGAGATGCCAATAAGCACACGAGGCTACGATAAGTCATCGCAAACAGCAGAACGATGAACTCCTTGACCCGACGGTAACGCGTCCTCAAGGTGCTCAGCAGTTCTTCGTTTCACTCACCGGCACCCCTGGCTTTCATAACAACGGTTACTTACTGGTAGGACGATCCGAGCACAAACTCCAGTCTGCATGGCTAATGTCAGCATAGGAAAATCCAGGAGTTTTGGACATGAAACAGCAGTGGCCAGCGCAATAGCACTTGGGGGCGCCTCAATCATGCTGCACTAGTTGTCTTGTGGAGACCACGGACCTCTCAATGTTCACGCCGACAGCCTTCAAGAGACTTGTGATGCAGTGTCGGTAGTACTCAGCTCTAAACTTGACCAGCTCGATGGGCGCCTTCACTACAAAACGGTCAACAACGGACTTCACCATGCACAAGACGCTGTCGATTTTAGACGAATGGCTTACAGTTGTCAAGGAAGCCGTGGATCTTTTCCAATGGTTAGCAAATTGTGGAAGCCAAAGAAAAAAAGACCAACATACGTCGGCAAGCAAGACCTTGACACTACAGCCGGCCTGCAAAAAGCTAGCAATTTGCATGGCAGGTACCAAGTATCCTGCATGGGGGCGACCTGGTCATCGTTAGCCTCGTGAAAAGAAACGATCAGAATTAGGTATAGAGATTGAGGAGCAGGGCGAAAGGAACCAAAGGAAGCGTGACACGGGCAGGAGAGAATCGGGAGAAGGAAGAAACCGAGACTAGGAAGTAAACAGCCACACAAAGGCCATAGTGCAATCACATTACGTGCTGCCAGATCACCTCAACTTCGTCCCTCGAATTCATTCTTTTCACAACCCTCTCCTACAAATTAGATGGTATGGAGGACGAGAACTAACCTGTTGTAGCAGTACCTGAGGAGCGGAGGTCAAGTCAGCAAAGCCATCTAGTTGAACGAGATTCGGTCTTAGTCACCCCAGTAAATTGACAGGGGCCTTCCTCCTTTCTCCAAGACCTCTTTGATGATTTCCTTTTTCTTGTAAGTGACTGCGTAAATTCTGATGATAACTGGGGCCAAATACTCCATTCATAACTTCCTGGAGGCCATGAGCGACTATATCGAGTGGTCAGCATCACATTCTCTTGGGAGAGGATTAGAACATACTCAGCTCATACTTCTCCTCAGGAGTTTGGGGATTGAGGTTTGGGCCAGGCATGTTGAAGTTTTGCGCAATGTGATAGGCGACGACGAGGTCAAGAATTATTTTGATAGGAGGAAGTTTGGCTGGCAAAGGAGTCATAGCGCATGCCAAGAGAGAGAGGCCGCTTTGCAGAGCGAGTCATGTCGAAGCTTTCTAGGGAAGCCGACGCGTCAACGGGCAGGCAGGGACGCCGAAGGGTGCAAGGAGAACATCACGATCCACAGCAGTTGCATGCTGGACAGTTACAACCGTTTCAGGAGCTGTCGCAGCATTTCTCTAATTATAATCTCCTTTGATGAAGAATGAATTACAGCTCTTTTCCCTTTTTCTTATGAAGTCTCTTTCGCATGAACAACAATGGACGCCTTGCACGCGACGCAGCCGGCCTCTACGGATGACGCTATGAAGAATAAGAATATCAACAATAACGACAATGGCAGCAATGCTATGCCCGTCCACGATAAAGTTACACGAAACGAGCAAGACGATGAAAGACCCGACTGTAATCAGCCAGCTGCAGCAACTGCCCCAGCCGCAACCACACAGATCCAAGACATGACCGACAGAGCTCTACGCTTCTTCTCGCAAGCCAGCAATGAAACTCTCGGAGCCTGCCTTGTAGGCTTGAGTGCCACGACCTACTTCATCCTAGGAAGAGTTGGACTGTTGTTGATCGGACTTGTCGGTGGCATAGCACTGCACGCCACATGGGACTCTGCACACTCTTCGGCTGATAGACTCAGCGCAAAGGGCGCTGAACAGAAGAAGAGACGAGAGATTGGCCTTGAGGTCGTCCAACGCGTCTTGCAATGGAACGAGAAGAAGGCCGACGGCTCAGACACTGAAGGCTCAGATGATGAGGTCAAGCCCGTGATCAACAGAAAGGCAGACTTCTCCTCCTTTCGCCCAGACACGGCTGCTGCTTTGAACCACTTCACCGATGCCATAATCCACGACTATGTCAAGTATGTCATCCTGTAGTCTTCCACCTCCGGTACTCCTGACTGACTTGTTGTAGCTGGTGGTACACGCCGATTCTCCCTAGCGAAGACTCGTTCCCGATGGCCTGTCGTCAGACTCTGGTCGGCTTCCTCGTCTCCCTCTCCAACCATCTTTCTCGAAAGCGACCCGTCGATACATTCCTCGATTTTGTTACCAACTCGTCCTCGATCTTCATCGTCTTTCTCAACGAACTCGCCGCTGCCCTGAACGCCTCGCCCAATGTAACCTCGGAAGACGCAATCCAGACATACCTCGAGATGAAGCCTGAGAGCAGTCTGGCCAGCATCATGGATTCGAAGCACCAAGAGAAGAAACTCAAGGTAGTCGCAAATGACATTCTCCTCAAATACCTCGACAATAAGACATACATGTGTGCTCCTGCTCAAATCTTCCTCAAGCAAGTTTTGGCCAAGCTGGTCCTGTCCATGACAGTCGATAGCTGTTCCAAGCCCGAGTTCATCAACCAATGGATTGTCTATCTTCTCGAAGATGGCGAGCCAGAGCTCATGGAAGTCATTGATGCCGGTGTTGAAGGTTCTGCTGTCGCCAATAACGCAGGCGTCAAGAAACAAGTCACCGTCGATGAACAAGCCGACAAGTCATCGTCCAGTCCCGAAGCTGTTCGCGAACACAGGCGCAAAGCAAGCCGTAACAAGGCCGAGGAAGCCATGGACGAGGCTATGAGAGAAGCCCAAAGGCTCAGTCAGCTGATCGCCGAAGAAGAAGCAAAGAAATCTACCAACGAGTCGCCAGTCATCCCTAGCAGCGGTGACGTCTCGGAGACGACCACACAAGGCATCATGACTCCTTCCTCATCTCAGGGCGATCATGAAGAGAGTACAAAATCCGAAGTCACCAAGTCATCCCCGACTGCTGTTCCGACCGATAGACAGTCTGAGGACTCCAGAAAGCCTTTTACGAGCTTCGATCAAATCCTCCCTGCCACAAGTCCAACTGCTCTTTCAAGTCAGGAAGACAAGCTTCGTCTCAAGCCTCCGCCTGTCTTGACTCTCCACAATGCTTCCATCAATATTTTTGACGACGCCTCACCTGGCAATAAGACAATCATGCGATCAAAGCCGAATGTCGACTACATGGTCCAGATTGAACCTACGTCATCATCCTTTCCTGGCTGGATGATTGTGCGCAAGTACACTGATTTTGAAACTCTTCATGAGGTCCTCCGTCGTATCTCCGTTATCACCGGAACTCGCTTCACCGACTCTCATGCCACCCTTCCTACATGGAAGAACAACACGAAGAACACTCTCAGGACTGATCTGGAGCGTTATCTGAACGATGCAGTCCGTCTGCAACCACTTGCTGAGAGCGAGGGCATGAAGCGTTTCTTGGACAAGGATGGGGGTGCTTCTCGCTCACCTGGAGGAAGCAAGGGCTTTGGCTGGCCTACCCCTGTTGCTTTCGACCAGATGGGCAAGAGCATGATGGACACACTGACCAAAGCTCCCACTCAAGTTGCTGGTGGTGGCAAGGCAATCTTCGGTGGTGTCACCAGCATCCTTGGTGGCGGCAAGCGCAACTCTGTCGCTTCGAACCATAACGCCAGTCGCTCATCCATCTCGCTGAATCCCGCAAGCTTCCTCGAAGACAGCTATATGGGTAGCATGGGCAATGTTGGAGTCGAAAGACAGAGCACTGACAGTGTCCGAAGTGTACCTGCACCTCTGTCCCGTGCCCCATCGCTGTCAAAGCGTGTCCCCTCAGCCGCTCCACCAGGCCACAAGGTCGAGCAGTCGGTTGATTGGAAGACAAGACCCAGCTTCTCATCACCTCGTACTTCTTATCAGGGACCGAGGAGCGGAGAGGTGAGTCGGACTTCTTCTTCTGCTGGTCTCTCAAAACTTGACACTGGACTCAACCTCCCTCCCCCGCCGTCCGATATCCCTGACGACTATGCCTCGCCTACGGCAGTGTCGCATCAGCCTGCCAGAGTCAGCGACGACATGACTTACAGCTCACCCGAAACACGCACTCCAGCATCAAAGTACCCAACCTCAGGCACGAGATCCCCACGCACATCCAGATCTCCCGAACCGACCACAGCAAACCCGACCCCAGTCACAACCCCAGCCGCCAAGAATATAACAAAAACCACACCACCAATCTCAGAACAAGAAACACAAGTCGCTGTCGAGTTACTCTTCGCCGTAATCACTGAACTCTACACTTTGTCCTCTGCATGGAATATCCGCCGCACTCTCCTGAACGCCGCAAAGTCTTTCCTGCTTCGCCCTGGAAACCCACAACTCGAAGCCATTCGCCAACTCATCCAAACCAATGTCATCGAGACAGCCACCTCTGACTCCTCTATCGCAGCTCAAATCCTCAAGATGCGGGAAAATGCCTTACCCACCGAGGAAGAGCTCAAAGCATGGCCTAAAGAGATGAGTGTTGAAGACAAAGAGACGCTCAGAGTCAAGGCTAGGGCATTGCTTGTGGAGAGGGGTATGCCTGCTGCATTGACTTCTGTCATGGGAGCCGCGGCTAGTGGAGAGGCTCTGGGCAGGGTATTTGATTGTTTGCAGGTCGAGGGTGTTGGGAGAGGTGTTGTGTTTGGAGTCATGTTGCAGGCTTTGAGGGCGATTGTGCAGTAAGAGTAGATGTGTAGGAGTAGAGGTGAAAGTATAAGGAAGAAGTAAATGAGGAAAGAGCAGGGTTTGGAGAAGTAGAGCAGAGTAGAGATACCCCCATTGTCATGTTTTTAGTAATCATAGTTGCGTTTTTGATATGAGTCCTCATGTCTAGAAGAAATCTTTCTGAGTTTTGATGCCGAGTGAGTGATACGGCATGGTGGAAGAGGAAAATGACAGCAATAGTCAAGGGACATATAAACTGTCTCTTACTCCAACCATTCCACTTTCCCCATCCCTTCTCAGAAGCAAGGGGAAGACAAGAACGTGCCCACACAACGTTCAGCTTCATCGCAGCAGCAACGGCTCCACAATTGATCTCGCGCAAACTCTCATCTCATCATTGTGACCCTCAAACTGGCCGCGGACGAATTAAGCGGAGGTGTAAGGTCTATCTGATTCGAGGCGTGTTATTCGTTGGAGAGATGGTAGGTTGACGGCGAGGACTTCCTGAGGTAACATTCGCCTTGCAAGTTCCTCGGATGTGACTGTGGTACGTTGATAATGGCCTTTCTCATTATCGGAAGTGTACCGTGGAGCATTTTGATTTTTCCTTGCAGACCGGTCTCCTGGTTTGCTCGCTACGAGTTGCTTGGTATGGCGAAAGTGTGTAAGGCTCCATCTTTTCCAATGGTTTCTGTGAGTAGCGTCCGTGATTTGAAAATCGATCTCGCACAACAACTTAGAGCGGGAGTGCCGAACTCCATATACCAAGAGTTTCGGACCGCGGTCTTGGAGGCTTCGGAGGTTAGAAGTCGCTATCTTGGCTGCGATAGCTCGAGAAGGTCCAAGAAGGAGACACGATTAGATATAGGATGACGATCTTACATTGTGGTGCCGAGTAAGCCGCCAATTCGAAGGCCTTGGAGCCAGATACATTCTGACTTGCCATACCGGAGTATGGAGTCCAAAACCATAGGACTCGTAGAAAGTGGATGGAAGGCGAAGTGGATGTCTCGGCGGAGATCGGTGCAAGTGGATCCCAACCATGAACTCTCATCTGTGGTTCATCCTCCATTCGGAAGCAGATAAGGATATACTACTAGACCTACCATCAATCATCCGCTCTAGACTCTGCAGTCAGAGACACGAACGCATGTTGGTCGCAGAACAATGCGTTGTTGTCCTCGTGTCCCTCGTGTTTCAAGGTTGCACACATCTCCAGGATTCACCTGAAGCTCAACGGTTCAGAACGCAGAGCCGCAATGGTGAGCTGTCAAGAAGATATAAAACATGCTTTTGGAAAAAGCTCGTGTTGCCTGCCTGTCAGAGGATTTTTCAATAGCGTGAATGCAGAATCCTACCGGGCAAGCAAAGGCGAATCTGCAGTCAGCAAGGAAAACAGGCAAGTACAGCCAGCACGCACTGCAAAGCAGCATGCATGCATTGTTCAGGTGTCAAGAGATGCAGCAGAGAAATTTCCGCATGCTATTCTTGTCCGGGCATCTTGCCGCAAGACCATTTTGCTGCTAGCGAATACATGCATGATAGACTTGTAATGGCGGTCGTGTTGATTGGCGCGGAGAATATCCTCAAAAGCCATCGCGTGTGGGGCTCTGTCGCTTGAACCTTGTTCCTGTTCGAACAATGAATTTGTTCCTGAGGCATGCGGCAAACAATTTGGTGGGCTGTTATTTGAGCAGGAAGATGTGATAGCAATGGCGAGGGCGAAAGTGCTAGTCGATGCCAAGTAGTTGGACGGAGAAGGCGACCCGCAGTCCGCCTATCGTGCCGCAGCAGCAGCCTTGTGGAGACTCGCACTTTCCTTCGCATGCACAGCAAAGCTTGGAGCCATCATCTTTCTGTCCATTTTTTGGTTATGTATGTATGAAATAGCACCATAGCAGCTTGCTATACGCGTGTCAAGCAATTGGCGCCAACAAGATCTTCGACCACATCGCAGGGAACCGTTTCGTGATGGTTTCCTTGCATCTGACAAGATAAGGTCTGTTGTCTTCCAGGCACAATTTACACATACATCCTTCCGCAACTCTACCGCGGTGCTCTCTCAAGCCTCCAATACCCGTGCCTGACTGTTTTATGTCTATCACGAGTAGGCGTACCACGCGAGAAGGATGAAGGCATCTCGTGCCGGCTCACGCCATTGTAACCGGCTTAGTCAATTGTCCCGCTATACCCAAATAGGTCTGCATCCTATCAAGCTCAAAGCTAGCATCTCACGCCAGTTTCACTCTATCTTGGATTTTTCTTGGATACGCTGGGGCAGCTTGGACGCTCCAAGAATAAAACTTCTGCGCCTTCCCGAGCGGAGAGCCGTACTTCTTGCTCTGAGCTGCCACTTTCTGTACGTGAGGTTTTGCAGGCTTCGACAGCATGTCTGGCGACACGTTTTGGACAACATGGCAGAAGCCAGGAAGAATCATCAATTTCGCGGTGTTGGATTTGAGCAAGGTTTGGTATTCGCGGTACCTGCTTCAACCTTCTACTCTGATCATTGGCTCAAAAAAGTCCGACATGGTTGTACAGCAGTAGTCATGCAGGTGCCTTGCGCCTGAACCGACGTCCGGACACCCTGTAACTTCTCGGACTTCGAATGCTCTTCCGCACGCCATCCACTTGTTCCTTCACACGCGCCGAGTGCTTGGTTCCGGCTATCTGCATTGTTCTGCTGGCGAGCATGATCTTTCTTGGTACACCATGGTGGATGCCATGTTTCCAAGACCGAATCTGTCCAGCATGCCCGGTATATGGCCTGAAGGGCTAGGGCTATGCATACTAAATGGAGATCTGTTATGGATCCAGTCGGAGAATATGTCAATGGCAGATCATATAAGTATCTCCTGCAATCTCATCTACTGCTTCTCATACCAGCATCTTCACGATATTCTTCAGCAGGTAACAGGACCAAGGCTTCATTCGTTCGGCCTTCTCTTCTGCCTAGCTCTCTCTCTCGTTTTCTGGTTTCCTGGTTATTATACCTTACCTCATTCTATTGCTTACATCCTCTATTCATGCGTTTCTCCAAGATCTCCGCACTGCTTTGTGCAGTCGGAGTACTTGCTGCTCCCAGCACACATGAAGCTCGCGATCTTGCTGTCAGCCCTGACGGCAAGTGTGGTGGTGCTTCTGGCCAGACTTGCTTGAACTCATACCTTGGTGATTGTTGCTCAAAAGCCGGTACATGCGGTGAGGGTGCTTTCTTCTGTGGTTTGGGTTGCCAGAAAGAGTTCGGCGCTTGTATTCCTACCTACAAGGGCAAGCTTGTCAGCCAAAACGGTCTATGTGGTCACGATGTGACTTGCAAAGGCTCAAAGTTTGGTGACTGTTGCGGTTCAGACAACTGGTGGTATGTAAAGCATCCCGAAACTCACCAAGACATTGTTACTGATGCTCAGCAGTGGAAGCTCCAGCGATTCTTGCGGTACTGGCTGCCAGGAAGAGAATGGATCTTGCGGCTTCGCATGGCCTTGGGGCTCCAAGAAATCTTTGGTTTCTAGAGCTGATCCCAACCCCACCTGCCCCAAGTCAAACAACACTATCTACACGTCAGAAACTGGCAACCAATACAACATCACCTGCAGTCTAGATCACTCTGGCGGCGATCTGAAAATGGTCTGGGTTTCCTCGAACAAGATTGCTGACTGTCTTGCCGAGTGTGATGCTACTGAGGGCTGCAAGGCTATTGCCATGTCAGGTACCGCCTGTTACATGAAGAGCAAGATCGGCACTCCCGTCAAGAGCTCTAATGTCAGAGGTGCTGTTTGGGTGGGCAAGGTCGATAGCTCTGCTTCTTCCAGTGTCTCTTCTACCGCATCCGCCACATCTGGAACATCTTCTTCTGCGGTCGTCTCATCTTCCACGTCCCTGATCAGCTCTTCGACCGTTTCATACTCGAATTCATCCTCGACAAGTTCTTCATCTTCGGCTTTCCCTACTTCGACAAGCCCTACTTGCCCCGCCGCCAACAACACCGTCTTCATCGCTGAGAGTGGTGCCACTTTCCTCATCGAATGTTACGTCGACTACTCTGGTGGCGATCTGAAGTCGGTCAACATTGGCAGTAACAGGATCGCTGACTGTGTCAACGCTTGTGATGCTACTGACGGATGTATTGATATCAGCATGTCTGGTACTGCTTGTTATATGAAGAAGAAGCTCGGTAAGCCTACAACCAACAAGGGTGTTCGAGGTGCACGCAAGATCAAGGACGCACCCACCAGCTCAAGCAGCAGCAGTGTTGCCCCTTCGACCACATCCAGCAGCGTTATGAGCACCTCCAGCAGCTTTTCTCCATCGACTTCGAGCAGCGCTTCAAGCACCTCAAGCGATGCCGTCTCTACTTCGTCCAAGGTCTCTTCTTCAGTGATTTTGACCACTGGAGTATCTACTGCCAACGCCACCTCTTCGCATACCTTGACAAACAGCACTGTCAGTATTCCTGCTACCTCCAGCTCTTCGGTCATCTCGTCTTCGGCCGTCGTATCCTTCAACAGCACTAGCAGCAAGTTTTCTAGCTCCTCTTTCTCTAGCAGCAGCATTTCAAGCAGCTCTGTCGTAGTTGGTCCCACTGCCCCCATCGGCACCGGAGCTTCAAGCGGTGTCCCAACAAGCCTCACCAGCGGAGCACCCTATGGAAATGGCACCAGCAGCACTGTTTCAGCTGGTCCCACTGTTCCTGTCACTTCCGAAGACTCATCGAGCACTGTCTCTAGCACTGTAGCCTCTTTGAACAGTACTAGCACCGTCGGCTCATCCACATCCACTATCTTGGTCAACAACACCAGCACCGTAGTATCCAGCAGGACATCAATTATAGGCCCTACTATCCCGATTGGCACTGGACCCTCGGGTGGTGTCTCATCCAGCACTACTAGTGGAGCACCATATGGCAATGGCACCACCAGCACAGTCTCCGTCGGTCCCACCGTCCCTATCGGTACAGGGATCTCGTTCAGCTCGGCCATTCCTGTCAACAGCACTAGCAGTACTATCACTGTACCTATTGCGGTCGGACCTTCGAGCGGTATTTCCTCGTCAACTATTAGCGGTGCTCCTTACAGCAACGGAACAACCAGTGTTCTTCCTGTCGGACCTACTGGTACTGGAGTTTCCAGCTTGGTCATCACCAGCAAGACCGTCATTGTCAGCCCTATCGGTACGGGTGCTTCAAGCGGTGTGTCTTCGAGCACTACCAGTGGCGCACCTTATGGCAACGGCACTACAAGCGCTCTGCCTGTGGGCCCTACAGGTACTGGTGTTTCATCAATCATCACTAGCAGCAGCACCAGTTCTGCTTCGAACTCGTCAATCTCTCTGACTACCAGCTACAACCTCACTTCGAGCATTGCATCGACTGTCTTGACCATGTCGGCCAACTCTACTGTCAGCGCACCTCTGACAACAGCTCCCATCGTCACTGGTCCTTCGACTGCCATTTCAACCTCGTCTGGAAGATGTACCAACACAACTAGCTCCGCTCTGACAACAAGCTCTGCCTCGACCACATATGATTTCAACAACTGGGGAGGTATCAAATCCGACCATCCTGTTGCTACAAACACGACTGCCTGCTCCAGAAAGCCAACCTCTACCGCCACCTGCGTTCGTTGCGAAGGTCAGCCTGGAACCGACAAGTACTGCGGTCTTACCATCAACGATGATTCGTATGCTGTTGTTCCCAAAACTTGCAACCAGGTTGAGTACAGTCTCGATTTGACTGAGTGTACCGTCGCTCCCGATGGTGTCAGCCGTAAGGCTCTCTGTATCAACGGACAATTCCCTGGTCCTCTTCTCGAGGCAAGTTGGGGTGATGAGGTCATCGTCCATGTCACAAACTCCATGACTCGCAATGGAACATCCATCCACTGGCACGGCATCAGACAGAACCACACAAACGAGATGGATGGTGTCGTTGGTGTTACTCAATGCGCTTTGGCTCCCGGACAGACAATGACCTACAAGTGGATTGCTGAGAGCTATGGATTTTCCTGGTACCACAGTCACTTGACTCTCCAAGCGTACGAAGGTCTCTTCGGTCCCATGTACATTGATGGTCCCAAATCTGCCGACTTTGATGTGGATGCTGGTCACCTCATCATCAACGATTGGTCTCACATCCCTGTCGACGACATGTACAACGATGCTCAAGTCGCTGGTGTTCGTACCATGGACAGCGGTCTGATCAACGGTATGAACATCAATCCTTTGGCAAAGGGTGACATCACCGGCGCTCGCTACACTGTTCCCACTGAATTCGTTCCTGGCAAGAAGTATCTCTTCCAGCTTCTGAACAGTGCCATCCAATCTACCTACAAGTTCTACATTGATGGACACAAGTTTACCGTCATTGCTGCCGACTTTGTTCCTATCGAGCCTTATGAGACCACAGTCTTAACCATCAACATCGGACAGCGCTATGAAATTATCGTCGAGGCCGATCAGGAAGTTGGTGACTACTTCTTACGTTTCGACAACCAGAATGCTTGTGCTTCCACCATCAACTCCGACGACATCAGAGGTATCATCCACTACGCAGGCGGCCCTGGCGGCACTCCCAACTCGACTGCCTACACCTACCCTCGCAAGGACAATGGAGTCGGTGGTATCCTCGGTACTTGTGAAGATGAACCCCTTGACAAGCTTGTGCCCATCGTCAAGAAGACCGTCAGCTCTCCTCACCAAACCGTCCAACACGACGTCGCTGTTTCGAACTCGAACGGAATCAACCTTTACCGCTGGTACCTTGACGGAACCACGTTCCAAGCCAACTGGGGTGATGCTACTCTTTACAACATTGTCAACAACGATACCATTCCCACCTACTCAGGCGATCTTGCGATCGAGACCTCCTTGGGCGAGTGGGTATATGTTATTATCGAATCTCCTATTCCTCTTGGTGAGTACAATACGCTGTACCGACGATATCTTCCTGTACTGACTGATCGCCCAGGGCACCCAATCCATTTGCACGGGTACGTAAACGATCTATATCCAACGTGTACCAATAGGGAACAAGTTTCAGGGAGGTGTGAGCTGCCCAAGAAGATTTTGTACAATTTTCTCCATTTTCTCTTTCCGAAGAAAAAAACAGATTTGGTGCAGTTTGCTTCTTACCTCCCAGACTTGTTCCCTATCAATACATCCTACTCTTTCAGGTTCTCTTACTGACACATGACAGTCATGACTTCTATGTCCTCGCTGCCGGCTACGGAAACTACGGTTCAGGCACCGCTTTGAACCTCGACAACCCTCCCCGCCGTGATGTGGCCTTTATGCCTGGAGATGGACCCACCGGACAAGGCGGCCACCTTGTTATTGCCTTCTTTACAGACAATCCTGGTTCATGGCTCATGCATGTACGTGCCTACAATAGCCTCAAAATGACCACGAACAAAGCTAACATGATACATAGTGTCATATCGGGTGGCATGTGGCCATGGGTTTCGCCCTTCAATTCATTGAGGGCAAGGAACAGATCAAGGACACGATTCAAGACACCTGTCTTCTGAACGACGTCTGCGATACCTGGCGTCCTTGGGCCAAGGAGAAGGGTATCTACGTTGATGACTCTGGTGTCTGATCGAGTTGAACATTTTTCCTTTCCCTCCTTTTCTCCTTCTTCACGACTCTCATACCTTTTTTGCCACTCTTCTTCCTCTTCTTGATGTTTGAATCTGCACACAAAACATAACTTGGATGGGATTATCAACATCAATGCTTGGATAGCATTTTAAGGGGCTGCATTGTTAGACCACCTTCTAGACGATTGGGTTAGAAACAGCCTGCCTGTTGTTTGTCTGATGTATACACACGGACCGATTTTCTGCTTTTAGTCTTGTATATATGAAAAATCATGAATCGTTTCACTCTGACTAACCAATATTCCTTCTCGGTGACGTGCTCAAATCTTCAAAACTCGATGCAACACAGCAAAAGCGATACATTCTACCACCACCAGAAGGAAAGCTGTCTGCAAATGCAACACTCCTAGTCTGACTGTCAAACTCTTCCAACTTTTAGACAAGACACTGCCATAGCTGTTTTCTCCTTCACCTTGTACCGCCGCGTCTCTAAGGCCATCTTGTTCCTTCGACTTCAGACACGCCGTCTTCTTTCGAAGATGCAGTATCTCGCTACAAATGTAAGCTGCGTACACCGGATACAAAATTAGCATTCGCAAAGCAAGACCCAACACCAATACAACAGTATCGCCAGCAGCAATAACACGCAAACTCTTCAAGTTTCCTCCATGAGCAGTCAACATCAAGCTATTGAGCCACTTCGGGAGCTTTTCTGCCAACTCTTGCACACAAGTGTACGCGATAACTGGGATTATCAAATCCTCTTGAGGACGCTTGGGAACGCGCAAACCAAGTGGTTTCGATGAGACGATTATGGCCGTCCAGCGGAGGTGGAAAGATGATAGAAGAGTGGCTGTTACAAGGTGAGATAGTAGCGCCCAGAACGTGTTTGAGGAAATGGACTGGAGGTTGGTGATGAGGATGGTGTACATAGTGTTATATGCGATACCGAGAATGAAGTCGCGGCGAAGACGTCTAGGTGGTGAAATTGCGTTGCGAAGAAAATCAAGAAAGGAGTGACGGCGCTGTGATTGAGATCTTAAAATGAGGCGATGGTCTTGGAAGTAGTGTGATACCATCAAGGTGCCAACTGTGTGCAGCAATATATGCTTTATCTGCTCCAAGTCAGAAATAACTTCAAGCAGGCTGTTGTGACGGAGTCGAAGCAATAAACCAAAACAGCCGGTACGAAAAATGCTTACCGTATAGTTGATGATTCCTTTTACAATGACAAACGCTATGAAGGTAATCGGATTCTCTACCCCTTCCAGGGTCTTCGATCGAAGCAGGGATGCGATACCGAGGTTTTGTCCAACACCTTCGAGATTGGCAAGAGTTTGAAGCGCACCGTATGCTAGGTGCCCATGCGACGCCATGGTGAATTATAATGTCGGGAAAATGACTATCATAGGTGCAAGAATTAATTCATTGTAGACAGCTGTCTGATCTCCGTTCGGAAGCTGCAAATCCCGCAAGCCCAACATACGAACAGGGTGACCCTGAGATCTCGGCCGAGTTTACTTCCCCATCATCGAAATATTGCCCAAATTAAGCAGAGCCGAAAAGACTGGAAACTCAAAGCTTCAACTTTCCAATGTCGAATGCTTCAACATCAATCCCCCAATCCTCCTTGATGAGATCAGCACCTTTTTCAGCAACAGTATACACACTGCTGCAGATATTGCCGCTGACGTGATTAGGGAAAACGCTTGCATCCACGACTCTCAATCCCTTGACGCCCTTGACTCTCAGTCTGGTGTCCACGACTTCACCCATAGCGCATGTACCGATGAGATGGTACTCACCCATAATCCAATCTTTGACGGCTTCCTCGCGATCTGTACGATTGTCGAGATTTCTCGAGGCGGGTGGATAGGAACGTTCGTGGATTAGGGGAGCGAAGTGGGAGGTTTTGGTCACTAGATAGTTGAAATGTAGGCCAGATGCCAAGACTGCTACATCAGCTGGATGGTTCATGTATCCTGGATCAATGCTGGGGTGTGCTGAAGGATCTTTTGATGCCATGTTAGCAAGACTTACACAATCGGGGCATCTGCAATCAACTCACCAGAACTAGTTATGTGACATGTGCCACGAGCAACAGGATATTGTAAGCACGACGCTATAACCATACGATGAAGACGGTTGTTGTCAGGTGGAGGCCACATCTTCTGCGTCGCAATTCCGTTCTCGTAGTCTGCTCCTGCAGGCACGACTATGAACTGCAAGTTGGCGGATTTGTCGCTTTCAAGATGTGCGATGACTTGATCCAATTGCCGTTTGTAGAAAGAGGTAGTAGAAGACAACTTCTGGGTCTCGCGAATACTTCTGACAGTGGACTCGAGCTCAGGGGCGGAAGCTTGAAGTTTGTAGGGAAGGAAGCCCTGGGTGCTAACGATGGAGGTTAAGGGACCACTTTGATCTTCTACAAGTGCTTTGCCCGCTGCTTCCATAACTTGAGGGTCGCCGAGAATGTCCATAGTGATGGTACCTGGCTTGAGGTCGAGACCAAGAACAGCACAAGCATGATCTTGCAAATTCTCGCCAACACCGGGGAGCTCGATCTTGCACTCAACACCGGCTTGCTCCAGGATCTTGGGATCGCCAATACCGGAGAGTTCCAGAATTTGAGGTGAATTGATCACACCACCACACAAGATAACCTCTTTCTTGGCGTATACGGTCTCGTTCATTCCATGGTAGACGAACTCAACACCTTTTGCAACACCGTCTTCAAGAACTATCTTGTTCACTTGTGCTTCGCAGAGCACTTTCAGATTCGGTCGGCAGGCATTAGCTTGGAAGTAGCCACGAGCAGCATAGCTTCGTTTGCCTTTGTGTGGCCCTGACCGAGATACTGCACCAAGTGTGTTGAAGAAGCCAATGTGATCGCCACTCCAGGGATCTGTTGGCTTCTTTGAGAGTCCGGACACTTCGTCCATAGCTTTGATGGACAAGTCGCCAATTGGAAAAGAGCTATCGTTGAAGGAGGTATGCACGGGTCCTTTTGTGCCATGATTTTCGCCAACATGAGGATAGTCAGTCAGGTTCGTGATGGAGGCATCAATTGGTTCAAGCGTTTGATGCTTGCGCATATAAGGCTTCAGAGCTTTTGAAGACCAGCTGGGATCTCCCACAAGGTCTGCCCAGTCGTCATAGTCTGCATCTGAACCTCGTACATACCTGAAGGAACATCAGCACACATGCGTAGGGGACAGGAATCTCTGCACCCGAATACTGACAGCATGTAATTGATGGCGCTCGACCCTCCTAAAGCTTTTCCGCGACACAGATGATGAACGATGTCGCGATTGCCTTTCTGCAATAAAGATCAGAAATTTGTTGCGGCCCAGAACGTTGGTTCAACATACCTGCGGTGTCGACTTAAATCCATAGTCATACTCTGGATTGCCGAGGAGCTCCGGGAAGGTGGCAGGGGTGTCAACAAGAGGGTCGTCCAGTCTCGATTTACCAGCTTCCAAGACGCCGACCATGATGTTTGGATCTTCGGTCAATCTTGCAGCAACAGCAAGACCTGCCGTACCACCGCCGATGATTATGATATCGTACGTCTCATCGAGGAAGCCTCGGGCACAGGCACAAAGTGCAGGAAGAGAGTTGGCAGCATTGTCAATGCCATATAGTCCATTGCCTTCTTGAGTAGAAGTAGTATTCGCCATTATGTTCTGATTGTCTTTAGAACGACATTCATGGACGCATGCCGACTTTATATCCCACCATAGCTGTAGCGAAGCTCCTTTTAGTTCCGTGCTTGGCTACAAGGACGTAGTGCGCGCGCCTATAGAATCCTTCGTCGCGGTCAGCGCCAATTGCAATGTATCTGAGTCAGCCTATGGATGGTAGTCAGATGCACTTAGATGATCCGATCTTGAAGAGCGAGTCCAAGCCTCGACCCCTCATTTACGCCGCATTTGACAAGGATGTGGTGAGAATCTGAGTATGTTGAGCCGTCTCAATTGTTGCTGTAGGCTAGCTCGAGCCTCGATGGATCTTTGGAGCTGTGACACCGTACATTCCAAGATTCACCGCACTCCGTATTGCGACGGTCATAGATCGGAGGTGCGACTGAGCGGAAGGGTTTGTCTGCCAATCGAGTTCGCCCGTGAGCACAATGTTCTAAGGCTCTTCAAGATTTGGGGCCTTCACATCCAGGGTCAGTGTTGTACATCAGTTGAAGCCTACAGACATATCTGGTAAGAACAACATGAGAGCTGAAAAGAATGTTTTGTTTTGAAGCTCTGCCGCACGAGGGCAGGAAGCAGGGCGACGTTGGGAACGGGACACGGCTTGGTGTTCCGAACTGCTGAGCCACGACCAGCCGTGTTTGGAACCAGCCGTCCGAAAAGAATTCTTGACGGAAGAAGGGTCTTCCAAGGTTCTCTCCTTCTGCACGACAAACCTCTCAGAAACAAAGGAAGACCACACTGAGCCTGTATGCCGACATCGTAGCTACAATTGGCCTTGTATACTATGTGTAATACCTGGAATCTCTGGCAAGTCTGAGAGGAGACGACCCGCATTCGAAATCGACCCGATGGCTCAATGGTCATCGTCACCAGCAGCCGGCCCCAGGGTTTCGATATTTCGTCTTTGTGGAAGACAAATCATCAAAACCGTTGCCTATCTTGGATAGGCTTCCGTCTATCTACAGGTGAAGAGCTACCAAATCAAGATGAATATCGACGCTTACGGAGGTCAAGGCCGGATCTTTCGCACCAAGCCCACGCATTGTCACTGTAATCAATTGAACTCTCTAGCCATGACAATTCATTGACTCAAGACATCCTGGTCTATCCTTATGAGAACTAAGGCCTGGATGATGTTCCGGCAATTTGTCTCGCCGCGGCAAACAATAACGGGTGGCGTGTAAAACATATTCAACGGCGATGGTGGCTGGAAGCGCAACGCTTTTGTCAGTGGTATAAACAAATCTCCAGCGCCATGTCTGTGATCCTTGCGCCGTTCCTCTCGAGACAGTACGAGTTGCGGTCATCATTCAGAAATGCAGCTTCTCCAAATTCTAGCAACCGCCACGGCACTCCATAGTTTGTGCGAAGCAGTGCCCCTGACTACTGCCGATGTCAAAGACAAGAAGACCTTCACCCTTGAACAAGTTCTCAATACAAGCTCGATCATCAGAACTCCAGCACAAAAACTCCTGCACGTGTACGCCAAATACGCAAAAGCAGGAGCATCAGCACCAGTTGCGGTTCGAAAAGCAGCAGCTTCAGCAACAGTAGCAACCGTCGCTGCATCTCCCGAAGCATACGATGTCTCCTATCTCTGTCCGGTCACAGTGGGAGGCAAAACCTTGAATCTCAACTTCGACACAGGAAGCGCGGATCTCTGGGTATATTCAAATCTACAACCTTCATCACAACGATCTGGGCACGCTATCTACACCGTAAACAATGCGAAACTCATGGATGGCTACACATGGGACATCGAATACGGAGATGGCTCTGGTGCAAGTGGCAAAGTCTTTGCTGATAAGGTCGTGGTTGGAAGTGCTACTGCTACTTCACAAGCAGTCGAAGCTGCAACATCAGTCTCTGATGGCTTCGTTTCGGACACGAACAGTGACGGCATCCTCGGTCTAGCCTTCAGCTCCGTGAACACGGTCATGCCGTATTCGCAGAACAACTTCTTCGACACCGTCAAGTCCCAGCTCGCCAAAGCCGTCTTTACCGCAGACTTGAAGAAGGGTGCTCCAGGAAGCTACGATTTCGGTTACATCGACACTGCGAAATATACCGGCAGCATCACATATGTCAACCTCAACAGCAATGGTGGCTTTTGGCAATTTTCTGCTGGTGGATACGCCGTCGGCAGTGGAGCCAAGGTCACTAAGGCCTACAATTGCATCGCTGATACGGGAACAAGTCTGATGCTTCTGCCCGATTTCATCGTCAACGCCTACTACAAATCAGTCAAGAGCGCAGTGTACAGCGACTATCAGGGCGGCTGGGTCTTCCCCTGTAACACGAACCTGCCATCATGGAGTGCGATCATTGGAGGCAACAAGTTTACTGTGCCTGGGTCGTACTTGAACTACGCAAACCTTGGAAGTAACATGTGTTTCGGAGGCATGCAGTCGAACAGCGGAATTGGTTTCAGCATTATGGGGGACGTTTTCCTGAAAAGTCAGTTCGTGGTGTTTTCACAGATGTCTGCTAGACCACAAGTTGGATTTGCTGCGAAAAAGCTGTAAGGTTTCCCGAAGGAGTCTGTCTTGACGATAGGAGATGCCACTGATTTTGAGCTGCGGGACGGCCAATCGATCGGTGAATGTTGAAGTTCCTCGTCGCTCCTTCCTTCTATAATTCTCGTATGACGTTTTGATTCTCCCCACGTTGTTCTTCTATCTCAGACTGTTTCACACGCTCTCACATCTCTCCACCTACCAGTCCACACCTGATCTCCCAGCCCAATACGCACACTACTTCTGATGGTGTTATCGATAACTTATTTTGTTGTCTAATCAATCCATCTCGCTAGCTCGAGTGGCTATCCTGCACCAGGGGTCTCCGGTTCGAGCCGGCTCATCGCTGACCATCTTCGCAGTTTTCACATCTTCATAGATGTATATCTTCATAGATATTTCTTGTTCTCACAAGATTACGGATTTTCCGTTTAACCACAGCCAGAGCCTTCTGCTAGTCCTTGCAAACACAAGCTAGCTAGGACGTTCATCGGTTGGGTTCAGCCACTAGATCTTCTAACCTTCACGATTTGCAATCGCAAACACGAGACCATTGACGTGGTGAAGTTGATCACGGTTACACAGTACCTCTTCGGCGGGCCGCTGCTACAGAGCTTTACAAGTTCGTAAGTACAATTCCTCCTTCCAAACTGTGAGACCTTTGGTGCAATCAATCTTTTTGCTCAATGCCTCTGTTGATATCTTTGGAGCTCTGGATTCGACCTGATATCGGTCAACGAAACATGACTTTGACCTTCAAGTTCAAGCAACGTTGTAGAGGTCAGGAGGTGTCGCTATGCTGGGCTGCAAGACGGCTAATCGGCGAAAATCTGGTATGGTTTCATCGCTCCTTCCTCCCATGGCTCTTGTAACAGGTTCGACATCTTGATCTGTCTTCCGACTTGCCCTGCCTCATTTCCATACCACTCTACTCGTTGGCATCCCAGCCGTCTGTCGCCAACTCATGGGCGACGTCCGATGGCATCATCAATAACTTATCCTGCCACATCTTTGATCTTTCCCCATAGCACAGATAGCTATCCTGCACCAAGGGTCTCGTGTTCGAGTCAGGCCATCGCTAACAATCTTTCCCAGTTAAGCCTTCTGCTAGTACTTGCAAACACAAGCTAACAGGTCGCTCATGGTTGTTTTCACCCGATCTTCTGAGCTTCCTCAGTCTAATCGCAAACACGAGACTACTGACGTTGCGCAGTCGATCATCTGCTTACAGTGGTGGTCAACACCCCCTGTCCCCTTCCCTGCTTACCGCGATGGCCAACGCCTCCGGTCTACAACTCGTAAGTACAACTCATCCTTCCAAACTTTGAGACCTTTGGTGGAAGGAACCTTTTTGCTCGACCAGAAGTGATTGTTTTGAATGTCTTTCACACAGGTCTTCTATGGCTTCAGCGCCTGTCTTCAGAAATAATCTCATTAGCCCAAGGGGTTAATCTTTCACCACTTGTCTCGGGTTCGAGCCAGCTCATCGCTAATCTTCTTTCGCAGTTCCATCACTCCCCATATCCGTCACCTCACCTCATCAGCCCCCTTCCTGAACTAACTCCTTCACTTCTTTCCAGTCAGACCACATGTGGGCGTCGACCACTTCAGTGGTCCGCTTCACTATACACAGGATCGAGTCCACTCTTTCCAACGCCCTTTACTGTCAAGTTGATTTTATCCTTTGGTATATCGTGGCGCTTTTCACTTTCGTGTTCGATTAATTGACGCTGTTCGATCGATTCTCTCTCCAGTGCTCACGATTTGTAAGTCACCCTTTTTCCCTTCTTCCCAAACTCTGAGATGTGTGGTGTGATTATTCTTTTTTATTTTGCCTGATTATGCTGTTCTGTGACCATACTGGTCGTTTAAATCTCGAATGATACATCCTTCGATATACTCACATTATAAGTCCATTTTCAAAGTGTAGCGCGCGTATCGAATGAGATCCTACTTGCAAGTGCTAACCCAAGAATTGTCCCCTGAATGGACCCGAGAAGCAAACTTAGGATCAATTCACCTGATCATTATGCTTCCTCTCGCTCACTCTCCTCTTCTGTTCCTCATGTGCTTAAAGTATCCATGTCTCACTTCTGAATTGTGCTTGTATCGTTAATGCTACCTCGTGTTTGGAATACCGCAGTCGGAAAGTGATCTTTTGCAGTTTCCTCCATTGTCATCAATCCTGCTGTCAAGGACCTCCCTACCAAAAAAGAAAGTAGCTCTCGGACGCACTAGCTATGATACCTCGAAGGCAGACAAAGACCCTTGATCATTCCCCTCCTAGAAGGAAGTATATTCCACCTACGTCCGTGCCCGCGCCGTCACGTATGAAAAACAAGTCGAGACAATGGAGATTCCATCTTCTCCTCTTGTAGAATGACGGTGACTTACTCGCTCTGCAGTTGCTTCAAAGCAGGTAGAGATCGCTGATGTTTCCGCCTCGACCAAGAAAGGAACCTGGTTCCGCGCTCTCACTGGACATGAAGGTCTTTTTTGAAATTCGTCGTGCATTTTGACAGCTGTGAGATAAGCCTCGCACGGCAGGAGGAGATCATAACATAATCTCATAAAATCTTGCATAGAGAGAGTGTGTGTGTGTGTGTGCGTACAAAACTTCTATTCCCACACCCCTAATGACGCCCATCACCACCTAAATCCACATCTTGTTCCTCTCCTCCTCTCCCTTCGAATAGCAATCCCCTCTCCTCCCCCTCATCGCCCTCTCTCAAATGCGTCCCCACACCTCTAACTCTCCTATGCGCATCTTCATCCTCCCTCGCACCCGCAACCCTGCCCCCTGACTCATCACCACCATTAACCACAAACCAGACATCCTTTTTCGTAAGCAATCCCTTCAACATACCTCTATCGCAGAACCCTAGATACCTCAAACCCAAGCGTTGGAAATAGTTGACGCAGAGTTCGAGGCCGATTGCTGAATTTAATGTGATAGGTGTTTGATCCATCCAAGGGCGAAGGTCGAGTGTATGTTCCACATCTGCGAGTGGTTGATGGGAGAAAAAGCAAGAAGTGTGTAGAGGTAGATTTCTCGTGCTCGTCGCCGATTGCAAAGCAAAGGACAATTCTGTGCGTGAGATGTATCCCAATAAAACCGCATCGTGGGAATTGGATATAACAGGGAAGCCTCGATAAGAGTATTCCTTGAGAAGGTTGGTGAGGGATTCGATGGTACTGCCTTCAGCGGTGATGGTAACCAAATCTTCAAGTCTGGTCATGATTTGCGAGACAGGGATATCAGGGATGGGTCTGTCGTCGCGATTGTCCAAGAATGGGTATTCGTTGAATGCGATCCAAGCTTCGTAGATACCGCGTTTGCCGAGGGCGTCGCCGACCCATTTTGCAATCATGACGGCGATCATGATGGGCAGGACGTAGGTAAGGGCGCCGGTGAGTTCGAACATGATAACCACGATAGAGACGGTCATGCGTGTTGCGCCTGCTAGAGCTGAGGCGGCGCCGACAATGGCATACGTGCCGGGAGTTATACAGGGCACGTCGGGCTCACAAGAGGCGAAGACAATCCACTTAGGATGTTCGCGTTGCCAAACCTCGACGATGAGACCAATGACACGACCGTATAGTGCGCCAATGGTCATGGATGGGAGTAAGATGCCAGCAGGAATCTGGAGACCGAAAGTCAAGGCTGTGAAGAAGAAGCCAATGATGGCGGAGATGAGCAGGAGGAAGATGACTCCAGTGTTGGCAATGCCACTCTTACAAAGACCAAGAGGATCGGATTGGATGTCTTTGCACTCTGCAAAGAGATAGTATACCAACTCCGAAGCTTGAGCGCGCAAGAAGGTGACAGGGAAGGCGATAACAGAGGTGGCAACCGTGATGATACAAACTTCCAGTATTGGTCGATTCTTCAGGGGATAGCGAGGTGAGTCGCGAAGAGCCGCCAGACGCATATTTAGCTTGATAAGCAGACCGCCGTACAGGCCGCCCAGTATACCAATAATTGCATAAGCGACAATTTCAAATCCGTGCCACCCGGTGTGGTAGGTTACTGAATACGGAACAGTCTTGCCAGTACGGAAAGGATCAACAGCTTTGAGGGTAAAGGCAGCAATCATGGCACAGACGAAAGACTGCCACATGGTCTTGTCTGGAAAGTAGTATGACAGAGATTCGAGACTGAACAGCACACCACCGACAGGTGCGCCGAAGGCAACAGAGATGCCTGAAGCGGAAGCAGCAGACAAGACCTCGCGTTTGCGAGCTGTATATCAGGTCAGTTTAGGCTGTGGAGATGGATATGAAATCGAAATACCTTCATTGTTGTTGATGCTCTCAAAAGGCTTCATGAACAGGTTGGCACAACAGCAAGCGACATGAACAAGCGGACCCTCTTTGCCGAGCCAGAGACCTGAGGCAACTGCAAGACACTAGCGATCATTAGCAAAGTGCAGTAGAGCGTGAGAGACAAACATACCAAGCCAACAGATTTGGTTACCAAAGTCCAGATGCCCATAAAGCGACGAATGACAAAGCCTCCGAGTACGGTCTTGATTTCAGGTATACCACTCTGCTTTGCATATGTCGAGAATCTGGTGACTAGATACGTAGCGACTGACGCAAACAAAACCTGGAAGAGTCAGCTCGGGAGGTCGGATAGCTCTGACAGGAGGACGTACCGAGTAAGCAAGATACAAAACAAAATTGATAAACCAGCTACCAGCACTGGAGGAGACGCCCATGCCATGACTCCATGACTGCCAATCTGGGCACGTCTCAAAGTCTTTCTGACCCCAGCAACAGAAGCCCTTGTTCAGATAGAACTTTCCACCATCTTGAACATTACTGCAATAACCAGCCTTGAGGTCACCCAGCCATCCACTGGTGATGTCAATGGCAGCAGCGATAGCACCAACAGCAATTCCGGTCGCGACCAGGATGATCCATGTCTGACTGCTGTCTGCGAGCAGTTGGAAGTATCCTAGCAAACCAACAGCATTGGATCGCAACACCCTTAAACGTTGTCTTTCTTTTGCGTACTCGAAGATCCAGTCAATGGCAGTCAAGTTGTCGTAGCCAACACGACGACCTGGACCTTCGACGTACCAGTCCAAGGCAGAGGGGTCTTTTGCATCTTGCGCGACAGCCGGTGTATTGAGGTACGAGAGAATGTTGCCGGTAGTGGGTTGGACTGGCGATCGAGAGCTGACACGTCTTTGCTGTAGATGAGAGGCATCATTGTATCCAGGCGATGGGTCGCGACTAGTGGATAGAGGCGAAGGAAGGAAGCCAGAGGATGTCCGGAAGCCGGACTTGAATGAGACGTGCGTGTTCAGGTCACCATCAGGGTCATTGTCAGTCGCGTATGGAGACTCGTATGGATTACGACTTGACTCGGCCTCGACAGCTTCATGGCTGTGAGAATTGGACGGAGACGTTGACATGAGGCATGCGATGCAGCCTGATTATTGTCAGATGTTCATGTTGATGCCAGATCAACCTTGTCGCAACACTCGATGCTTCTCCTTGCGCCCCGCGTGTTCGAGGCCTTGAAACGACTACAATACGCGATTGCCAAGACCTTGTTCATCAATATCGATATCGAATTCAGTTCGTGTGAGATACATATCACTGTCTCAAATACGTGCTACGATAGACTTGGAGCATCCGGTGACAGAAAAGTATAATTTGGGAGATCCCAGCATTCAGAGATTGGAGATGGTGCTGTGTTGTATGGTGTATCCTGGTCCTTGTCAAGTTGGCTCAATCAAAGGTCTTGATCTCTTGATTAGCGAACGTAGACTGCAGATCACGACATCCCACTGTCATGAGACTCTGAGATAAGCTCTCTGCTTAGCATGAACTACGAATATGATGTCTTTCTATATGAGGGAGCGAGATATTGGGAGTTCAGTCTATATTTTGCTTGCTAATTGGGCGACCCTGGACTCATACAAAATGGCCCTCTCGAGCTGTGCTCAAGGCCAACACTCACAGTGCCTTGCTTGTAGCATTCCAAGCGAGAATCGGATACTCTGCATCTAAAGAAGCAAGCATATGTACAAGACGTGTCTTGAGTGTGGTAGAAGTTTTTGTACACCATTTGCCCCAATATACAAGTACATATAACGCCGTCACATGTATGCCATGTTCGTGTAAGAAAGAAGAGAACAAGTAGACATGACATCTACTCCATGACAACGACGGCACCGAGGGCCTTGAGTGTCTCGACAATCTTCTCACCCTCCTCCTTGGGTACACCCTCCTTCATGAGCTTGGGAGCGCTCTCGACGAACTTCTTGCTGTCGACCAGGGACAGACCCAACAAGCTCTTGATCTCCTTGATAACCTTGGGCTTGGATCCAGCGTCGAACGACTGCAGCTTGAGGTTGAAGAGAGTCTTTGCTTGTGCGGCGGGAGCGGCCTCCTCCTCTTCGACAGCAGCAGGGGCAGCGGCGGGAGCGGCACCAGCAGCGAAACCACCAACGGGCAGATCGGGGATGTTAAGGCGAGTCTGAGAGGGTCCATCAGTATACAGTCCGGGAAGAGCAACACGCGGCGCATGTTTCACTGACCTTGAGCGAGGAAACAAGGTCGGCAGTCTCGAGGAGGGTCAATTGGCCAATCTGGTCAACGATGGCGGCGATCTTGGGGTTGGTGGGAGCGGCGGCCTCAGCATCGGTGGACTGCCATCTCCTTGAGAGGAACTGCTTGCTCTGGGTGGATGAAAGAGAGGCGCGGACGGGCGACTGGACGGTGGCGCATCGCCTGAGGACACGTTGGCAGGAGAGCGACATTGCGGCGGGATGTGAGGGAGGTGGGAGAGGATCGACGAGCTCGAGGCGGAAGGTGCGACTGCGGTATACAAGACTCGTGACTGCCTTTGAATTGCTGCTTCAAAGTGTTGCGGCTTCCTTCCTCAGATTTCCCAGAGGCTGGTCTGTGCTCAGAATTTGCGGCGAAGGCAAGAACCTCCGAAGCTTTGAATCTTGAACATTTCCACATCAAGATCTTTTTTTCTTGAGCATTCTGTTTTCGCCATAGATAGTTCATTTTCTTGTCGCCAAAATGGACATATCATGGGAAACACACAACCTGGTCTCGCGCATCTCACAATTACCACCGGAGCTTGCTGAGACACTACAACAAGGCGACGGCGCACATTTTCTTGCTCAACTTAGCAGAGCTGCTCTCGACAGACGATACACCGATCTGATTCTGATTCACGCCGAATCACTAATCCCACACTGCTGCGCCGAGTTCCAAACTTCCTCCGACTACGTCTCGGTCGTCGCCGCATACGCTCGCCTTGTTTCTCTCGCTCCTCACGTCTCCGAATACGCCGAGCGCTACCTTAGTTCGCATAATGTCGATAGCATTCCCGACTCAAATCTCTTCACCCTCGAATACTTCTTTGCCTTGATCCGCTTGTTGCGATTTGATCGCCAGACCTTTGCCAAGTTCGTGCCCTTTTCACGGATACACCAGCTTCTCGACCACAATGCTCGTGCATTGCGCTATCTTGCTATCCGCGTGCTATGTCTGTATCTGAGCGCCGCAGATGCTGCTCTACAAGACATGACCAACAAGTATCTCGCCAACGATGCTGGAACTCAGGACTTGATTGCACCGCTGGGATCATGGGAGGACAAAGAGATTGACTACCGTCTTCTTACACTATGGGAGGAGCGTCGCCTGAAGAATTTGGAGAAAGAGAAGGAAGCCTTACAACTAGAACGTGCTGCATACTTGGACGCTGGAAATGCTCCTAGACAGCGCGTCGTTTTGCCCGCCGAACTCTTTCACACTTCGACCGCATGCATTTCGGGTGTCTTGCTGCCCCGTGGTGCTGCTCCTACCGAATCGCCTACGAACTCAATCATTGACACGCCCACAACCGCCTCGAACCTGCGTGAATTGGCCACTTCACTCAAGGCACCAAACCCCGTTCTCTTGACTGGTCTTGCTGGTTCTGGAAAGACACTGTTAGTACGCCATGCCGCACGTCAGCTTAACAAGCTGAAGTCCATGGTTACGCTGCATTTGAACGAGCAGAGCGATGCTAAACTGCTTATTGGAATGTACACAACCGGAAAGAACCCAGGATCTTTTGTGTGGCAGGCTGGTGTATTGACAACTGCCGTGCTTGAAGGCCGCTGGGTGTTTATTGAGGATCTGGATCGCGCACCGAACGACATCATCAGCACTTTGCTACCCTTGATTGAGAGAAACGAGCTTGTTATTCCCAGCAGAGGGCAGACAATACACGCAGCTAGAGGCTTCCGCATCATCGCTACCATGCGTACCTCCCTGTCGAATAGCGGGCATGAGACCAAGCCTGCCTACAATTTGTTGGGCGCACGCCACTGGAAGTCTGTACATGTCAGTATGCTGCCATCGGACGAACTGAAACAAGTCGTCGTTGGTCTTTTCCCTTCGCTATCAGAGTTTGCTCCTCAGTTCGTTACTGTCTTCCAAAACCTGCAGGCGTTGAAACAGCAAGCACATCTGGCAAGCCGTAGCAGGACTGGTCTCATGCGTGAGGTCAACCCGAGAGATTTACTCAAGTGGTGCGCTAGAGTGGCTCTTATGCTTGGAAACAGGCCGAACATGACTGCTGGTGAGCTCGACCAGATTTTCCTAGATGCTGTCGACTGTTTTGCTGGTGCTTTGCCTGAAGGTACAGTATATACTGCACTGACTTCATGCATCGCCGAAAATCTGCAAATTGACCCGCAACGCTGCCAGCATCTGCTTGGTGAAAGGACGATCATCCACAAGGAGGAGCCCAGTCGAGTCACAATCGGTCGCTCAGTCTTTTCGCGTCAACAGCGAAAAGGTCTCGCTGGTCCTACTGGCAAACGCGCTTTCTCAACGAATGCACACACTCTTCGTTTACTCGATCGTGTTGCAGTAGCTGTAACCCAGAAAGAGCCTCTTCTGTTGGTTGGTGAAACTGGTACCGGTAAGACTACCAGTGTGCAGCACCTTGCAGATCAGCTCGGCAAGAAGCTCGTGCCTTTCAACTTGTCTCAACAGAGCGAAAGTGGAGATCTTCTTGGTGGTTTCAAGCCTGTCAACGCTCGCTCCATTATTGTGCCTCTGAAAGAGGAGTTCGATGACTTGTTCTCTGCTAGTTTCTCATACAAGCGCAACGCTCAGTTCATTGAGATGTTGAACAAGTGTATGGCTAAGCAGCAGTGGGTTCGTGTGTGCAAGCTGTGGAACACGGCTCTTGGTATGGTAGAACAGCAAAGAATTGCTACCCTGCAAGCTGGCTCCAAATCTCCGTCAAGGAACGCCGAGAACCCTGCTAAGAAGCGCAAGGTTGAGCCTGCCATGACCGCTGTGCTTAGCGGAAGATGGGACAAATTTGCTTTGGAGGTCAAGAGTCTCGAGAACCGCCTCTCTGCTGGTCAGGAGGCGTTCGCTTTTGCGTTCGTCGAGGGAAACATCGTCAAGGCCGTCAGGAATGGTGACTGGGTTCTCCTTGATGAGATCAATCTTGCTTCACCAGACACACTGGAGGCATTGGCTGACTTGTTTGGTGTTACTTCTCCATCTCTCATGCTCAGCGAAGCTGGAAGTGTTGAGGTCATCAAGGCTCATCCTCAATTCCGTGTCTTCGCTGCCATGAACCCTGCGACTGACGTCGGAAAGAAGGATCTGCCTCTGGGTATCCGTTCCAGGTTTACCGAGCTCTACGTTGAAAGTCCTGATCGCGATTATCAGAGTCTACGAAACATTGTCCAGGCTTATCTAGGTCAAGAGGCAGTGTTGGACAGATCAATTGCCTCAGATGTGGCCAAGTTACACCAAGCAGCGCAGAAGTTGAACGAGGAGAATTTGCTCGTTGATGGTGCTGGCCAGAAGCCGCATTTCAGTTTGAGAACATTGACTCGTGCTTTGATTTATGCCAAGGACGTCTCACCACTCTGCTCTATCCGCCGAGCTGTCGCGGAGGGTATTCAGATGAGTTTCTTGACACTTCTTGACAAGGAGTCAGAGGCTCGTTTGATGCCGCTCATCCACCAGCACATGTTCGGAAAGCTTGCGAATGTTGCTGCTGAGCTCAAGAAGCCCTTCCGCCAGCCCCAAGACGGGCATACTTATGTCAAGGACGGTGCTTACTGGCTTAGGCAAGGCAACTTCGCCGTGCAAGATCAACCCCACTACATCATCACACCCTTCATCCGTCGCAACCTCGACAACCTTATTCGTGCTTCTTTCACTCGTCGCTTCCCTGTATTGATCCAAGGTCCTACCTCCGCGGGTAAGACTAGTATGATTGAGTACTTGGCCAACAAGTCAGGAAACAAATTTGTCAGAATCAACAACCACGAACATACGGACTTGCAAGAATACCTGGGTACTTATGTCTCTGGCTCCGATGGCCGCTTGCAATTCCAAGAAGGTGTCTTGGTGAAGGCCCTGAGAGAAGGTCACTGGATTGTACTCGATGAGTTGAACTTGGCGCCTACCGATGTCTTGGAAGCACTCAACAGACTTCTTGACGACAACCGAGAGCTATTGATCCCCGAGACGCAAGAGACTGTCCGCCCTCACGAGAACTTTATGCTATTCGCCACACAAAACCCTGCTGGTCTTTATGGTGGACGTAAGGTCTTGTCTCGTGCTTTCCGTAACCGTTTCCTCGAGCTTCACTTCGACGACATTCCAGTTGAAGAGTTGCATACCATTCTCCAGCGTCGTACTCAGATTCCCGACACATGGTGTAAGCGTATTGTCAGTGTCTACAGGGAGCTCTCCGTATTGCGCCAGGAGAACCGTCTGTTCGAGCAAAAGTCTTTCGCCACTCTTCGTGATCTCTTTAGATGGGCACTGAGACGGGCTGACACCATCGATGAACTTGCTGTCAATGGTTTCCTGCTCCTTGCCGAGAGAGTTCGCAAGCCCGAGGAGCGCGAGGCTGTCAAGAAGGTCATCGAGAAAGTCCTCGGCCAGAAAGGGCCCAAGGTCAACATTGACATTAGCGCCCTGTATGGTGTACAGTCCCCGCTCTTGCAATCTTACCTCACACAAGCCGGCTCGAAGGGCGTTGTCTGGACGAATGCCATGCGCAGACTTTATGTCTTGGTCGCAACTGCCCTCCAGAACAACGAGCCTGTGTTGCTTGTTGGTGAAACCGGTTGCGGTAAGACCACCGTGGTACAGATGCTTGCCGATGCCATTCAAAAAGAACTTCACATCGTCAACGCTCACCAGAACACCGAGACCGGTGACCTGATCGGTGCTCAGAGGCCTTTGAGAAACAGAGCAGCAATCGAGCAGCAAGTCCGTGAGATGCTTGTATCACTTCCGCACGCCGAGATTCAAGAGGCTGCTCCTACCTCAAGCGTTGATGAGCTCCTTGCCATCTATGACCAGGTTAAGGTCAACGCCGACAAGAGTGACCCTTACACTGCCAAGATCTATGAAGCAATTGATGCCAGCCGTCCTAGACTGAAGGCACTGTTCGAGTGGGCTGATGGTTCGCTCGTTCACGCCATGAAGACTGGACAGTATTTCTTGCTCGATGAGATATCTCTTGCAGACGACTCTGTTCTTGAACGTCTCAACAGCGTACTTGAACCCTCACGAGAGATGTTGCTTGCCGAGAAGGGCTCACTCGACTCTTTTGTCAAGGCTCAGCCCGGTTTCCAGTTCTTTGCCACTATGAACCCTGGTGGTGATTATGGTAAGAGAGAGTTGTCGCCAGCTCTGCGCAATCGTTTTACCGAGATCTGGGTACCTGCGCTTTCCGACATTGAAGACGTGCTGCAGATTATCCGCTCTAAGCTCAAGGATCACGCGGCACCCTATGCAAACGTTCTCGTCGAGTTTGCCCAGTGGTTCAACCAGAGATACAACACTTCCGCCGCTTCTTCAATCTCCATTCGTGATACCCTTGCTTGGGTTGAGTTCGTCAACCGACAGCCTCACCGCGATCCTATCTTTTCGATCATTCATGGTGCCGCCATGGTCTACATTGATACACTCGGCGCAAACCCTGCTGCACTTCTCGCGATCAACCCTGGCACTGTCAATTACGAGCGCTCCCAATGTCTTGATGAGTTGAGCAAACTTATCAAGGCTGATGCATCTGCCGTCTACAACTCGCCAATCCATGTAGAAGTCACTGACGAGGTACTCGAACTCGGCGCCTTCTCGATTCCAGTCATAACGAAGGGAAACGAGCCAGGATTCACCTTCCTGGCACCGACAACAAGGTCAAACGCCATGCGTGTGATTCGTGCCCTTCAACTCACCAAGCCTGTCCTTCTTGAAGGCAACCCTGGTGTTGGAAAGACCACTCTCGTTACCGCGTTGGCCCAAGCAATTGGCATGCCTCTTACTCGTATCAATTTGTCGGAACAGACTGATTTGATGGACCTCTTCGGTTCAGATGTTCCTGTTGAAGGAGCCGAAGCCGGAACTTTCGCCTGGCGTGACGCACCTTTCCTGCGCGCCATGAAGAATGGTGAATGGGTGCTGCTTGATGAGATGAACCTTGCGTCTCAATCTGTTCTTGAAGGATTGAACGCTTGTCTCGACCACAGAGGCGAAGTGTACATCTCCGAGTTGGACCAGACTTTCCGTCGCCACCCTGATTTCAGACTGTTTGCGGCACAGAACCCCCATCACCAGGGTGGTGGCCGTAAAGGTCTGCCGGCCTCATTCGTCAACCGTTTCACCGTCGTATATGCAGATGTCTTCAGCCCTCAGGATCTTGTTCTTATCTGTCAAACATCATTTGCTAGCTACGATGCCGACAAGATCGCTCCAATCGTCTCCTTCATAGACCAGCTCGATATTGAGACTCAGCGCAGAAAGATTGGCTCTCTTGGTGGACCTTGGGAATTCAACTTGCGTGACACATTGCGTTGGTTGAAACTCATCACTGCTGACCAAGGTCTGCTGAAGGGGGGTGAAGTTGATGACTTCTTCTCCACCATCATCTCGCAGCGTTTCCGTACATCCATGGACAGAGCTCTCGTTACCCAGCTTTTCCAAAGCATCCTGCCAGACGCTTCTGTCACTCACAGCATGTTCCATAATATCGGACCCAAGCATTTCCAAGTTGGGTTGGGTATGCTTCAAAGAAACGCTCACCTAGCTAGAGTGGGCGCCGACCACCAATACTTCGATTTCAAGCCCCACCTGCAAGTTTTGGAGTCTGTGATGGTTGCTGTGCAGAAGAGATGGCCAGTGCTGCTTGTTGGACCATCAGGCTCAGGTAAAACAGCAATCTTGGAAAAACTTGCTGCAGTCCTCGGTGTCGATATGACTACATTCTCTATGAACGCTGATGTTGACTCGATGGACTTGGTTGGTGGATTCGAACAGTCTGAGCCTCAGCGTGCCATTCATAGTTTCCTCGAGAAGCTTCGTACTTTCGCCGCATTGCAAACAGTCCGCTGTTTGACCATTGATGCGAACAAGTCTGCGCTTGACGCACTGCAACGACTTCGCCAGCTGGCGTCGCAGGCAGACACAAGCCTCATCACTACCGGTCGTAACGAGGTTACCCTTGAGATTTCGCATTTGCTCCAGAACTTCATCTCGGTCGCTCAGACTTCGGGGTCAGTCTTGTCAAGCACGTTCATGATCGACGTTCCCGAAGCCGAGTCTCTGCTCGAGCAAGTAAACATCCTGATCTCGAAGCCTACTGCCATCAGCCGAGCACAGTTCGAATGGATGGATGGTATGCTCGTACAAGCACTCGAGCGTGGTGAGTGGTTGGTCTTGGACAATGCCAACCTTTGCAGTCCCGCTGTCCTGGATAGACTCAATTCTTTGCTTGAGCCTAATGGTACACTTATCATCAACGAGAACACTGATGCTTCGGGACAAGCTCGTGTCATCAAGCCTCATCCAAACTTCAGGATCTTCTTTACTATGGATCCAAGATATGGCGAGCTGTCCAGAGCTTTACGCAACAGAGCTGTTGAGCTGTTCCTACTATCAAGCACAGCATCTGAGCACGTGTCGAGCTTAGAGTTCTCCTCAGAGTCCAGTCTCCACAGGCTTCGTAACACAGAAGTCTTAGAGAACGCAGATGTCAGCAACGCTCTGACTCCCCTCATTGCACAAACCGTCATGGAAAGTTTCTCTTACCAAGACACCCTCGTCATGCCTCAGTTCATGTCTGGTCTCGAAGTTGGTCTTTATCACACTCCAAACAACGTGCTTGACAAAAGCAAGAATGTTCAGTTCAAGTTCAAGACTCTGCACTCGTCAGAGGATGTGGACAAGCAGGCAATGCCTGATGCTAGTGGCTCTGCCATTCAGCCCTTCCACCCTCTGAACAACGTTGCTCTTGCTGGTTGTAACCTTGAAGCGACCGAATGGGCTGCTGCTCTGTATGAGCTTGAGTGGGACCTTCACACCATGCAAATCGCACTTGAGGATGTCAAAAACCGTGATGTGTCCAAGCGCGAGCAAACTCGTCTCCAGCGTTCTGCGATCGGCCAAGGCCCTAAGCAGAAGCACTTCACCAGCCATGTATTTGGCCTTCTTCGTGGCGCTATTGATGTGTGGTCAAGGTTCATCGACACCGCTGTGTCCGCCAAGCAACAAGGCCAGCTCGTCGGCCAGTACCCCGTCGACACGTTCAAGCCGTGGAGAAGGTACTGGTGGGAGTTCTTCAGCCTTGTAGACTCCATCGACGTGGAAGAAGCAGTATTCAAGGCGTACATTGAGATTGGTGTCCGTCTCGAGCAGACTCATGGTATCGAGTTTGCCGCTCGCTTGACTTCCAGCGATGCACAAGCAGTCGAAAGCTTCAGCTCCTACTTTGTGTTGCCTCTGGATCGGGCATTCTCGCCAGACAACAAGGGAGCTTCAATGACTGCTTTGTGGACTGTCATGAGACCGAAGACTGCGCGCAATTACCAACAACTGCAGGATATCATTGGGCTTGAAGCCATGGCTGACAGATTAGACATCTTTGCCAGAAGACTTGACGCTCCGATGGACCAGCTTTTGCAACTACAAGAAGCATTCGGCAAAGCCTTGGCTGTTGTTCTTGATGGCTCTGAGGAGGCACCTGCTCTTATTGCCAGTCTCGAAGAGGCCATGTCCGCATTCACTACTGAAGAGACTGATGTTGCACACGTTCTGCCGCACTTCAAGGAACAATTCGAAGGTATTGCTCAGACTTTCGACCTCTTGTACGGCAAAGACATGTCCAAGTATCCCCAGAGTGGCATTTTTGGTGCCATCGCTGGCCGAACCTTGAGCGAGCAGCTGAAGAATCAGTTACAGCGTGTCAACTTCCTTGCCTTTAGACCCACAAAATCCATTGCTGCACATCAAGGCGACATCTTCGAGGCCCTCGGCAAGCACGTCGGCTTCTACAGCGACGCTCAGAAGCCATTGGCTCTGGAGACCAATCTCCATCAACACGTTCTTTCCGGTCTCGACCACATCGATGAAGTGCCACTGAGCAAGTTGGACCTGCTCAGAACCGAGGCGCAGATCATGGCACAAATCATTACAAGCAATACGCATGATTTGGAAGCAAACTCCGTTCACGTTCTGGACGGACATCTCGCCATCCTAGCAGATGTACTCCTGCGCTCTTTGCGTGAAGTGTCCCGCACAAAGAATATCAGACAGGCTGACTGGCGGTCCTGGATCGAATGGGCTTCCGAGTCTTTCCGTTCAGGCAAAATCGTTACCCCAGCTCCTGTCATGGCTTCGGTACAAGATGCTGCTAGCATTTGTAAGCTTTACCTTGATCCTCTGGTGCATTATCTTGTTGATGCTTCCGTCGCACGTACTACTGATCCGGCTGTCTCTGCCAGAGCTTGGTTGAGATTTGCTCTCGGTTGTATGTCATTGTACATCACTAGCAAGCCTTCTGACCCTGCGCTTCGTCCAATGCTCGACAGACAGATCTTCCGCAAGACATTCGCAGATCTACAAACGAAACTGGCAGCTTTGCAACGTTTCGCCGATGCAACTGGCCTCTACTCTTCGCTCCGTACCGCTTCGGTCCAGCAAGATATTACCGACCTTGGTGAAGAGCCCAGTGTCCAGGACATTGCCAGACCTTCAATCTCAGAGATCACTAAGCTGCAAGGAGAGCTCAATGCCCTACAAAGAGCACTTGCCCCTCTGTACAACGCTCCTGAAGATATGCTTGTAGGCTTTGCCAAGGATGCAGTTTTGCGTCAAAACGTGAGACAGGTCAAGGCTCGTCTTAGCGACGGGTACCGTGCCTACGCTGATATCACTGGACCTGTCATGGGCTTCCTGCACTGTCTTGAGGTCGGCTTCGCACTTGCAAGCCTGGTTCCTGAGGACGCCTCGATGACAGAGAAGACTGTAGACATCAAGCAATTCTCGCCTCTGACTGGCGCACTACCTGCTTATGTGCAAAAGGCTACTGCTATCACTGCTGTCATGCGCTCTCCTCACCACAACAACGTCCGAATGCACGCACTATCTTCGTTCGCTACCATGAGCCGCATTTTGCCCGAAACGCAGACCTCGACGTGGGATGCTGTATACGAAATTTTCGACTCCATGTATGAACAATGGCATCTTGAGCTACAGAACAACCAGCAACAGAACGCCGCAGATCACAGTCTGTACGCCTATCGTGGTGACGAAGAAGCCGAGGATGAAGCCACACAAGCCGAGATGGCAGAACTTTTCCCCGAATTCGATACTGAGGAGAGCGAAGTGACCCAAAACAAGTCAGCCGCACCTCAAAAGATGCAAGCTCTGGCACCTGGCCTTGCCACCGTACTCTCAGAGATCTACAAGAAGGGAGCAGCCAACGAAGAAGACCTGCTTGCACTTGTCAAGAAATCAGCTTCGCTGCTTGGCAAACAGCCATACGAACAGACCATCGAGAGCATCGACGGCTCAAGTGGTGTCATGACTCCCTTGCTTGTTCTAATTATGCAAGAAAAGACTCAAATGCTCAACGGTTCCGGCTTCAAGAAGAACCTCTACAACATCTACACTGAGTCCAACCTCGCTGAAGCCGACAAGCTTATCTCGCTGGTCAGAAGAATACAGACTAGATTCAGAGACATTCAACAAGTCTGGCCCGAACATGCTACACTTGGTGATGTCTTGCGTATCTGTGACGAGCTTCTCGAGTTTGCACACACCGAGCCTGTCGCCAAGATCATGACCAAGGTTGAAAAGCTCCACTCTTACGTCCATGAATGGCAGGTTGTCGCCAGCAGGGAGTACAGCGCGGCGGCACTGTACGACAACATCACGAACCTTATTGTCAGCTGGAGACAACTCGAGCTCTCGACCTGGTCAAGACTGCTTGACATGGAGACCATTCGTTGCAATGAAGACTCTAAGAGCTGGTTCTACATTGCGTATGAGAACATAGTCGTCGTACCCCTGCAGATTGGCGAGACCGAGACAGAGATGAAGAACCACGTTACTGAACTCATCAAGACACTCTATGGCTTCTTCACATCCACCGGACTTGGTCAGTTCTCTGCTCGTCTGAGAATGTTGGGCAACTTCCGCGAGTACATCAAGACTCGTGCAGCAAGCTTCCCCTCCTTCAACATCGCGCACACTGCTTTGGCCAATTTTATCGCTTACATGGCACGTTATGAGCCGCTGGTCAACCAAGCCCTCGACACTGGCAGACAGAAGTTAGAGAAGGACATGAAGAACATCATTCAACTTGCCAGCTGGAAAGACACCAACATAGATGCATTGAGACAGAGCGCCAAGGCCTCTCATCGCAAGTTGTTCAGAGTCGTTCGCAAGTTCAGAGCTCTTCTGGCCCAGCCTGCTCAAAGCATCGTCTCAGCAGGTCTGCCCGACATTGCGTATGCCGAGACTCCAACCGCTGCTGGCCTGCGCAAGACCGAAGTTCCTGTCGATCCCAAGGCATCTTCTCTTTGTACCCAGCAGGTAGCCAAGTGGAACGAACGTCCTGCTCGTTTCAAGAACACTGCTACCACTCTGACAGTCATGCAATCCAAGGGTACAATCCAGCCCGAGCACATTGATTGTGCCTCAGAAATCAACACCTGGCTTTCGGACACCGAGTCCATTGCTGCACAGCTTCGTAAGGCCACACCCACTACTTTGACAGAGGAGAACACGGAGACAGTCAAGCATCTCAAAAACCGTAAGCGCAAGCTCTTTGCCGACGTCCTCAAGGAACTCAGAAACATGGGCTTCAAGAGCAATATGACCAGCGACGTCCTGGCTAGACAAGACTCTTTGCAAGCTGTCTTGGCTGGTATCCCTGTTATGGACAAGGATCAGGCTGAGAGCTATCTGCATCGCCTGCTGTATCTTATGCCTCTTGTCAGAGAAGCTGCTAGAGAGCACTCCGATGACTTGACTGGTGCCGAGATTGCGAGATCTGTAGCACTTTGCGAGAGTATGTTGCAAGTTCTTGTGCAGCAGAGAAACGTCCTCGGTTCTGTGTCTGACGGTCAGAAGACTCTGGAGACGTTACTTACCCAGGCCGAAAATATTTGGGGCAATGGCAAGCTTGAGCTTAGTGGCAAGAAGAAGCAGAGTTACGACACCGTTACCGCTGTTGCCTGCTTGCCTATCATGATCAAGTCCGCTGCTCGCATTGTCGCTTCCCAGGCCGAGCTTGCCAAGATCGACTGCAGCAGTGTCGTCAAGTCTCTGAACCAGTGGGCCATCCGCTTCGAAGGACTCAAGACACAATGGCAGACTCTTCCCACTCTTCCTGCTGGAATTACCAGCGAGGACCATGTCAAGATCATCGAAGAGAGTAAGGCTGCTATGCAGGAGATCCACACCGAGCTCACTGCTGTCATCGGGCAACATCCTTACCTCGGAGCTACGCTTAGACAGCTCCAGCTCTGGGCCTTAGTCGACGACAAAGCCTCAAAGTCCAAGAGAATGTCGAAGAAGACATCTCTTAAGATTGATGAATTCGGACAAGCAGCTTGCGACTTTGTCGACTCTATTCTCGGCTCCGTTCAAGACCTCGAGAAGCCTCTCAGCGCGCTTCCTGTATCCGCCGAGGACCCCAACTGGCTTCTTCACGAAAGTCAGAGCTTGTCTACTGCAGTAAAGACTCTTCGTCTTCCCTATGTCACCGAGCGCATGCAGGAGCTCATGGCACAGGTGCCTCAGCTTGACACCGACCTCGATGTCGCAGCAGCAGTCGTTCACTCCTTTGTTCCTTTCGTGGCTCAGTACAATAGCCTCGCCATCTATTTGTCATCTCGCCTCGACAACCTCCACGCAGCGCTTGGCCAGATGTCCTTCCGCCTTGCCAAGATCTTTGTTCAGCTTTCCAAGGAAGGCTTCTGTACGCCATCTGAGAAGTCCAACGACCAGAACAAGGGCGATGACAAGCTCGAAGGCGGTACTGGATTGGGATCTGGTGAAGGTGCTGAAGATATCTCGAAAGACATCGAGGATGATGAGGACCTTGGCGAACTTGCTCAAGAAAAGGATGATCGCGATGACAAAGACGAGATCGAGGATGAGAAAGATGCTGTCGATATGGCTGACCAAGAGATGGAAGGCCAAATGGGCGATGCTGAGGAAAAGGAAGATGAAGAAGGCGACGAAAAGGAAGACGAAGGTGAAGACGAGATGGAAGATGAGGTTGGCGATGTCGATGACCTTGGCCCCTCCACTGTTGATGAGAAGATGTGGGATGATGGTGGCAAGGATGAAGAGAACAAGGACAAGGAGGGTGATAACAATGCCGGCACAGAAGATCAGAATGAGATGACTGCTGCTGACGGTGAAGAGAAGGAAGAGAAGGAGAAAAAGGAGAACGATGATGATGCAGAGGAAGAGGATGAGGCTGAACAGCAAGGTGCTGACGAGACTGAAAATGGCCCACCTGACGAGACGGAGAAGACCGATCCTCACTTGCAGGAGCAAGACAACCTCGACCTACCCGACGATATCGACATGGACGGCAAGTCCGAAGATGGCGACGAATCTGGCATGGAAGACATGGGTGACATCGATCCCATGGATGAGGATTTACCCCAACCTGAAGGCGAACAAGAAGGCGAGATCGATGACCCAAGCAAGGAGGAAGATGTCTCACCCGAAGATGAGATTCCCGCCGACCTCGATGCTCAACAAGACGAAGCCGACGAGAACGCTGACGAAGATGGTCAAGAAAAGACCAATGAAGTTGGCGAAGACGCCGAAAAGCCTGAAGAGGAGGAGCAAGCTGAAGAGGATCAAGACATGCTTCAAGACAATCGCAAGGACGACACCAATGCCGCAGACGAAATTGCTCCCAGCGAAGCTCAGGGTGCCGGTCTTGATGATCAGCAACCTCAAGACGACAACAAGGAGAACGACTCTGGCGCTGCTCAACGTGAGTCCGGCGAGCAAGGTGCTCAGCAAGAACAACAACAGCAAGCTGGTGCCGAGGGTGAACGTGGTGTTGCCGAGAATTCTGCAGCCGCCGCAAACGAGGAGAAGACAGAAGACAAGCAAGAGTCTCTCCCGTACAAGAAGATTGGTGATGCCCTCGAGAAGTGGTACAAACAGCAGAAGCAGATTCAAGATGCTCCAGCGGACAAGGAGGAACGCAAAGAACAACCTCCTGCCGACGTCGACATGAACGATGCCGAGTTCGAGCATTTGCAAAACGAAGCCGAAGAATCTGACGCTCAAGCCCTGGGTGCTGCCAACGAGGATCAAGCAAAGGCTATTGATGAAGAGGCCGGGGTGTCTACCAACGACAAAGAGCAGAGAGAAGACTTCATGCCTGAAGATGAGGAGGAAGGTGAAGCCTACCGTCCAGACGAGGACGTCGAGATGGGCGATCGTGAGGAAGACGACGACAAGCAAAACCCTGAAGGTGGAGCTGAAAACATCCCCAATGCCTTTGTTGGCGATGCCCAATCTCGTGACATCGACATCGACCAAGATGGACCCGAAGCTCAAGAAGACAATGACGACTCTATCGAAGACGTCGATCATCAACTCGAGTCCGCCCACATCTCCTCAATGGCCGATCTTCCTTCCCTCTCCCTTGACGAAGCAAGAGCTCTCTACAACACCCACGAGTCCTCGACCAGAAATCTCTCCCTGCTTTTAGCTGAACATCTTCGCCTGTTACTTACCCCCACCCACGCCACGAAGATGCGCGGAGACTACCGCACTGGTAAGCGTTTGAACATCAAGCGTATCATCCCCTACATCGCCTCCTCTTACCGCCGCGACAAGATCTGGATGCGTCGTAGTGTCCCCAGCAAGCGCCAATACCAAATCATGCTCGCCATCGACGATTCGCAATCCATGTCCGAAGGCGGCGCGCAAACCCTCGCCTTCGACACCATGGCCCTTCTCGCCCGCGCATTGTCAATCCTCGAAGCCGGTGAATTGTGCATTCTCGGCTTCGGCGAAGATGTCAGTGTCAAGCTACCTTTCGAAACACCCTTCACAGCCGAAGCAGGCGCAAACGTCATCCGTGGCTTCAACTTCGAACAAACACGCACCAATGTCAAGAACTTGGTCGCCAAATCATTGGACTTGTTCAGAGCGGCCAGACTCCGCGCTCAAGGCGCCAGCTCCGAGCTTTGGCAATTGCAATTGATTGTCTCCGATGGTGTTTGTGAAGATCACAATGGCATTCGCAGTTTGGTCAGGCAAGCACACGAGGAGCGTATCATGATGGTTTTCGTTATTGTCGACGCCACCGCCTCCGCTCCTTCCATCTCCGCTGCACCCTCTGGCACCGCCACCCCTGCCAACGCTGTCGCTTCTACCCTTACACCCAACGGCACTGCTCCTGCAACTGGTGCTTCCACGCCAGCTCAGAAGTCCAAGAAGAATTCATCAATCTTGGACTTGCAAACTGCAGAATTCGTCAAAGATCCTAGTACGGGAGAAATGACGGTAAAGACGGTCAAGTATTTGGATTCATTCCCATTCGGATATTATTTGGTGGTTAGAGATGTGAGGGAGTTGCCTGGTGTGCTTGCTGGTGCGTTGAGACAGTGGTTCGCCGAGGTTGTGGAGAGTCAGGGTTAGAGAAATGATTTGAAGGACAAAGTGATTTCTATGGAGTTCTTTTGGGGGAAATATGGGATGAGGATGGCGTTTTTTTTGCAGTGTTGAGTATAAAAGTTTATATTTTTTGATTTAATGCTTTTCTTTTCTTGTCTTTTCTTGGTCTGTGGGTGAGTCAGTGAGGTGGTTGTTTCAACTCGAATGTAGAAGAGGGTCTCTACTCTGAACATTTCCATGCCATGCTTGTTCAGAACAACATTTAATGGTTCATCGTTGGTACACTAAGATAAACTCTTCGAGTATGCACGCGGGCTTTGTTGTAGGAAATCTCTTTGTCTTTTTGTGTGCTTGGGTGGGCGTAGTTCTTTCAAACTCTTTTCTTTGTGCCTTCGATCGTAGGGTGGATTTGAATTCGGAAGAGAGTGAATTTCAATTGGGAGTGAGAGGGGAGTAGAAAGGACTCAAGGGGTGTGGAAAAGCCTCTTGAGTAAGAAGGTGACTACATCCTCTATCAGCTTTCCTCCACAGCTTTACGAAGTAGATCTTGACATTGACGACATTGGACAAATGGTTTCTTGCGAGTATGAGCATCATCTTGTCAGACGTACAGAGTGACAGGAAGGGCAGAGCGGAAAACGAGACGCCTATCAATTGAACCAGACCTCTGTCTGCTGCAGGCTTTCGAGGAAACGGGAGAAACCAATACAGTGCACACTTCCTATTGCCGCCACGCTACCTTGTGATATGTTTCATACGGCAAGAGGTCGCTGACCAGTCTCAAAGCTTTCTGCTCCTGCACTCTTGGACATGGTGCTCTAGTATCGGGTCTGAGGTTGTCTCCAGTCAATTTTGTGTCTTCGATTGGTGCTTGACCGAGCCCGTCGGCGATGGATCCTAATCGTTATAGTAGGAGACTGTTGAGGTATATGATATGTAGGAGTGATATGGAGTCGCTGTAGTCTTTTTGTTCGAGTCTCCCGCTATCAAGGCGTGATGATGGTGATCTCATGTCGTCGGTGTAAGTTTCAACCACATGGGGCCCTGTGATGAGAAGTGACGCTAAGATTACCTGGACTCGTTCAGCAAGTATTGCTCGCCTCTACTTTTGCTTCGAGTACAGACAGTGATTGAGATGTCTCCATAACAAGGTAGATATTTTATCAAGCGCTTAGTCAACGAAGGGAAGGTCGCTCAGGTCGGACAGAGAATGCCATCAGGTTCACGAGCAAGTACTCGTTATCGTTCCCTCCATGATTTGTTGGTCATCCGTGTGACGCTCAGGCGAGAACGGGTCGAAACAGAGATATAGAAGAAACGCAACTTGAAGATTAATGGTGAGTTCAATCTTCTCCAGGGGTAGTAATCCAGGGATGAGCAGAACATGATGTCGAGCAGGAAGTGGTGGCCGCGTCGTGTGAAAGCCGGAGACATCGAACTTCGAGGCTGACCCGGTGCTTGTGGTCGTGTCGAGATGGTTGCTACGCCGATGTCCCACGTCGTCGATGGGAATTTCGACAGTCGTTGTCCAGCTATAAAGTCTTCCTCTCCAACCACAACAACCCTTCTTCTCTCATCGCAACGCGCGTTTCTATTCCTCTCAATCCATCAACAAAGTTTACGACAACTCTAACAAACTCCAGCCCGGCCGCATTCCCATGGAAAACATCATCATGCGCGCACTTCAAGTCCGCCAAATCGCTCCCTTGTAAGTTTATCACCTCCCACTGACGGAAAGCATGAGTACTAACATGAAATAGCAGACACAATGTCCACGCCCACTTCAGTGAAGAGACTCTGCAAAAGTGTGTTACTCTGACCACTCTGAAGCTCGCTGCATACCACATGGGCAGCCCCAAGGGTCTGAGACTCCTCGCTACCTTCGAGGTCGCTGAGCTTTTCAAGCAAGGCATCTTCTTCGTTGCCAAGGATGTTATTCAGGTCCAGGAGACGTGGTACGGCCAGGCCATGGAAGTCGCCCGTGCCATCAACGACTACCCCATGGGTCCCTCCGAGATCATGGAAGTCACACAGGCTGTCAACAACTTCCTCATGGGTCCAGCAAAGGCCGATGCTCACGAATACCTTACCCCCGGATACAACTCCCTCCCTGACATCCACAAGCCTGAGGTCAACGTGCCCACTAAGAACAACAAATCCTTCGCCAACTACAGTACCCCTGAGTACAACTCACATGTCGCCACTCACAAGCCTAAGGCCAACGAGCCTACCGGAAACACCAGAAGCCTCGCCGCTGAAGCATTCCATACCAACACAAACATGAACCAGAACTACCTCTTCGATGCTGTTCACTCAGGCAACAACACTGGAATCTTTACCAACTCCGAGGTCGCAGACGCTGTCAGAGACGAAATGTGCACCTTCGTCGTTCCTCAGCTCAAGAAAGTCAAGATGACTCGCCCCGAGGAACCTTGAATATCTTACAAAGACAGCGATGGAGGTTCATCGACGAGAGCTCTAATCAGCTCACAACAGCGTACAATCACTTGATGACTACATGATTGGCCCGCGCAAAGAACAACAGCCTTTGAGTTGCGAAAGTAGAAGCATGGATCCAGAACGCAGACGCAGACGACCATTTGAGGCAGGCCCACAAGACGCCCAGACGCCGTCACTTTGGAAGTGGCTTGCGTAGAAAGAAGGAAGGCACACACCGACGCTTCTCGAAGAGACCTTGAGTACCACGAGAACGAAGGAAGTTTAATAAGCAAACGAGACACGATTAATTGATTATACCAAACCCATGTGACTTACTGCAACCTGAGGATGTGACGCAACGCGACAAGAGATGTGCTCGTCGGGTCTGAGGGTCGCAACACCACAGGTCAAGGCCGAGAAGGTAATCGTGTTGAATACTGCTACATCCATCTTCCTTCCTTGTACCGTCGCGACCTGCCTCCCTCTGCACCTGACAGTAAGCAACGTGGACTACCTCTTCTTTCGTCAGCGCAACGGAATGATGGAAAGATGCGAGTGAGAGCTATCTCCTCCGTTCTCATCGCGGGCTAAGATCGAGAACATAATCCGGTCTAGAACAACTTTCCAATCCCGTGTCGCCGCGAGGTACTTATTTCTATAACGGACGGCATGCAACGTGTGCAGATTGTTCATGGCCGGAGGTGAGAATAAGATAGCTGTCTCCTTCTTTGTCCCGTGTTCACTTCGATAACATGACCGGGTTTACATCAAGTTTCTGATCTCGTGTCGCCGCGAGGTGCTCGATTCTATAATGGACGGTATGCAAGGTGTGTTTATTTGTTCTTCGCCGCCGAGAGCAGAAGGTAGCATCAAGATGAGGGTTTACAGACGTGAGTGCTTTCTACGGTCGCCGCGCGCGCGTAGGGCGTGGGCGAGTGGATGGGCAGACACTGCAGGCAATGATGTAGTCCTCTTCGAGGCCACGGAACGCGGTCAGGTTGGTGTAGTAGTTGATAGAAGAAGAAGAAACCTTCGTTGCAAGAGACTCTTTTTGAACAGGTCGGAGAGTGGAACTTGATGATTGACACGTGATTTGCGCATGTGTGAATGCACTGCATGCGGTGATGTACTCTATTGCAAGCCCACAGAATGCGGACAGGTACTCTCAAGCTGCGTTGATGCGCGTCGTTCCAGCCATCAAAATGCACATTGGTTTTGAGTAAGAGGACATCGTCCACAGAGAGCGACTAGCTGACGCCCTCTCCTTGAACCTAGCTCTGTTTTTGAAAATCATCGTGCATTTTGACAGCAGTGTCAGTGACAAACTTTAGCACACGGGGAGGAGTGCCTCTGGGTGTCTTGTCATCCATCTCAATACTTAGGATGTTTTGAACTTGCTATGCACGTCGTGAGCAGGTAGCTCAGCTATACCACCATCGAGCTCCGCGATATGTCCCTTTGCTGGACTGAAAGGCAGTTCACTCACGTGTGAGTACTTTCCTGGACTATCCACTTCGAAGATAGGCGAAGACGCGGCTTCGAGAGCGGCTTCGCTCTCCACTTCATAGATACGCGAAGATGCAGCTTCGACAGGGCCCTTGGTCTCAAGCTCCATTGCTTTGGGTGCACCTCTCTCGCTATCTGCGAACGAGATCAGATCCACGTCTCCATATCTAGCCTTGGAGCGACGGCGGCGGATGAAGAAGAACACAACCGCAGCGATGATCACAACAGCTGCAACTACACCGATGACAACTCCTGCAATCTCGCCACCGGACAGAGAAACCGAGTCAGGAGCGTTGACATCATGCAACGACGACCAGTCGGAATAGGGGATTGTCGTGTTCCAAGTATCCGACCATGGGCGCACCCAGTTCACCAATGAAATAGTGGTATCATCTCTATCAATTGTGACGGGTTGCGGCGCTTCAATTGGATCCGGACCAGGCCCTTGGGCAAGCCAGGTGGTGTTGGTCTCCCAATTCTGGGCTAGAAGGGTTGCTTGCAAGAAAGCGCGTCCTAGATGATAAGGCTGACCTTCGCGAGGGGTGAATGGACTGCATGGAAAGTATCGAGTCTTCGAAGTAGTGAGAGGAGAATCAAGCTCCAGATCCAAAAGCGCGAATGGTACGTAGATCTTTACTTCTGCTTCTTTAGGGGTGTTGGGAGAACTCACGAAGGTAAACGACAACCAAGCTAATTTTTTTGTGATTTCCGTGTAGTGCTGATCAGTCGTATTCCAGATGTACAAGCCGAGCTCAGGGTCAAATGTCACCGGAAGATACTCCACGATCGCGTCACACGAGTCGCGAGGGAGATACATGTATGGAACACCTGGGTTGGCCAAGACCTGGAGAGGCGCATTGTTTACAAGCAATCCACCACGGGAGTTGGACGAAGCATTGACCGGATTGTGTCCACCCGTCGTGAAAGGCCATCCTCTGCCTTCAGCTCCGTATCCAATGTTGACCAGCCGGAATGTCTGACTGTGGCTAGTGACCAGCCCACCGAGGCAACGAGACTTGTCGTAACCGCCCAGAACTAGACTTGGTGTTATGTTCAAACTTGGAGAGCCAATGTGAAGTCCATAAGAGAGAGATGAAGCGGCTGATACATTCTGCACAGTAGCCAATTGAAGGTCTTGGGTCACGTTGGATCCAGTAGCGTTGAGCCATGTGGCGCTTTTCTCAGCCCCATAGAGGGAGAAGTATCCGGTGTTCACCGTGTATCCCTCGCGCCCCGGATAGTTCACGGTGAAATTATGTGTCAAGGTGACTGCCTGGTCATTAAGCACTGCTGAGTCATTGTCGGTGTTCCATATGATGCCTCTCTCATGGACCCATTGGCCATCGCCCGAAACATTCAGAGGTGATGAAACAGTGTCGTCCCAGGAATCTGCACCAAACAAGTTGCTATCCATCTTAAGATATGGTTCGTGTGCTGCCGAGGATGTCCACATAGGCCAGTCACCAGATTGTACTTGATTCGGACATATTGACTGCTGTCGAGAACAAGCATCTTCTGCGATAAGAAGCGACGTTTTCGTGAGTGATGGAAGCATTGAAAACGTCTGCAGTGGATTGTTGTCCCATGAGACGTTCAAAGCGTGCCATGGACCTGTGCACAGGTCAGCAATGGACTGAGGAGCACAAGATAAGGCTATTGTGCATACCATCAGGACCAACTGCGCGAAGTTAGCACAAGGATTGGAAATTTCATCATCGGCCACATACCAGGTGTTTCGCTCCACTTCGAGATCCAATAATCACTCGCGAGGCATACCTGGGTCAAAAGCCCGAGTGTCAATAAGGACAGCATGAGAAAGGATAGCTATAGCACACAAAAGTGTTTAACCTCAAACTACGAGAAACGCGAAAGAGCGACGAGAAGAAGAAGAGATATGTAGCGACATAATAATGCTGCCTGCTGCCCAGGTCTCAATGAGCTTACTAACCTTTGTTGACCAAGGTTTGGATTGAATGTCGACGGAACACAGGGCTTCCAGGCGTCTTATTGCAGATGTTTGCAGGCGGTAAACACAACATTAAATGAATGATAGTCGTAGGATGCAGGCTGTGCCGTAGCTGATTCGCTGACTCGCATGCATATCGGAGTTGGTTTCGAAATGGACCCACAAAACCTATTCATAGGTATGGGTACACCATGGATACACCCTAGATACTCGAGCTCCATACTCAGAAAAGATCTGAATTAGCATCAGCTTTTGTAGACTATGCAGAAAGGAGCGGTGATGTTGGGCAAGGCCGCAAGAGCAGAATCAGTCAACAAGAAAGGCGATAGAGGTCGATTGACGCCAAGACATTCGGTGGGGCGGTAACCCTCCCGTTGTTTCTGCCATGGACATCAAACTCATAATTCCTTCAACCATGGCGATACTGCCAACAAGTCGAAATGGTTGTCGATGTACGACCCCAATAACACAGAGGGAGAGAACAAATCGTCAGTGTCAAAGCACATTACCTGGTTGATTATCTGCCGAACGTGTCTGGAAAACATTGAACATGTTTGAAAACTTCTAAGATTGAAAGAGTGGTTCCTCAGAACACTCTCATCATGGGACTTCCCAAAGAAGGCTTCTCTGAGATCAAGAGGGTCTTCGAAAGTCGAGACGCTACGTGGTGCACTGCAGCTGTAGCTTGATCTCATAATGAGGGAACGTCGTTCGGCCAGAGCAAGGCGACTGGAGCTGCGGATATCCTAGCTTTGCTACTCAGTACCCGCGTTCTTCCTTTACTCGTCGTGATCAGCTCGCTGCCGACGGTCCTTGAGCGTTGTGACGATGTCCTCCTGACTAGGTCATCCTTGATCGGGCATATCTTGTATATCGCATCGAAGTGGCAGAAGGAAGAAGTTATGATGGGGCGAAGGCCAAATCTTGTAGCCTCCTTGTATCAAAGACTTATCCTCTTTGCCATCTCCGCGACCCCTATCTCTCAAAGAAGTAAGACAACCAAATAAGCGTGCCTCCATCTCGTAGTCTGGCCGTCGCGGGTAAAAGAGAGATACACCTCTCCTTATTTGCTGGAGTTAATTATGCTTACATCTGTCGAATGACACGATATTGCAAGGTCTGGAGTCGGAATCTGATAGGGGCGTGTAGAATAGATAGCTTATCTCGATGAAAAGTCCCTGTGAGACAAAAGCATCATGCATCTCCACAGCTTTCATGCTCCTAGAGATGGCTGTAAGACAACAGAAGAGTGACAAACCCTCTCACACGGGCAGAAGCACTTTTTCAAAAACATTACGCCGCCATTAGCATTAATACGTCTGCCCAGTGAGAGCCCAGGGCCAATATGAAGAGCATACCTGCTCGTATTATGTTCTGCCCCCATTCGAGCCAGCCCATTTGCTTGATTCACGGACCGTCCAGAGATACAAGGCTGGCCAAGAAGCACTGCAGGATTGTGGCGAATTTTGGCGGCCCAAGAGATGCGTTGAAGGCTTATCCATGCAGGCCTCAGTCATTGCGCATCTACGAACCGCGCTTTCTCGAGTCGTCAGACAGCGGCATGGACAGAACAATCCAGTCTCTTGTGATCAGCAACACATAAATTGGAGTGTGGCCACCCAATCGTCACGTCCAATACCAGGTGAGACGGAGCGTAGCCCGCCGGTGCATATGCTGCCATGTCATGTGTTGTCATGGTCGTTCAGCATCTTGCTGCTGCTGTCAATATCTTTCAAGAAGTCACAAGGGGAGAAACCGAGGAATCCTATCACAGAAACCCCTCTTTGGTGTCTCGCTTCCTTAGACCGAGTCATCCTACAGACACGAGATGCCAAGTTTCAGATCACATCTCGACGTTGTCGACAAGATATGGCATTCCGACATAAGGTGCAATCAATTTCGGTTGCATAATAAGCAATCCGTGGCGCAATGCAGGAGGTCAGAAGATAAAGCGAAGCAGTGGCCGGATCCTCCAAAATCATTTTTCGGTGTGTTTTCTTTGTGTCAGATGTGACAGCAGGTTTGGATATGCTTACGGACCTGCCCGATAGAGCCTTAAGTGGCCGTTTCGCGCGTGCGAAGGAAGGAGGGAAGCTTTTCGCTTGAACCCTTGGCGGCCATACACTCCGCGAACTTTGGCGTCAGCCACAAAGAAAGGACCGAGGCAAATGAGTGGGTTCCGGCAGGCTTGATCTTGCTTGTGAGGCTTGAGGCTCTTGGTTGGTCAACTCGACTTCACGTCGAAGTTCTTTCGTTTCGGGCAGGTAAGTTTGTACGTCCGTATTACCGTCGGACAAGCCGCAATTTGAAGATACACTGGTACTTTGTCCATACCAAGAAGAACCAGTAAAGGCTCATCATCCTACGACATGTTGACTTTGCTTCTTATCTTGCCCCAAACAGGAATACGAGAGTGATATCGAAACCCCATGGAGTGATTCTCGATCAGGTCGCGTGAGAGTCCATTCGCACGCTTGTTGACCGGCCGCCCTACCATTGACATGATCGCCGGAGTCCGGAAGCACAAGGGAACAGGCTGCTGAGCTTTGGTCGCAGTGGTCGAGAAGAGTCATCGCGAAGGCCGAAGTGGAAGTGGTCTTTGAAACCGTGGAAACCTCCACCTTCCTAATTTCCATTTGCTAATATCACTGGGGAAAACGTCCGTGTTCAAGGGTCTGTGGAGAGACAGATGGATAATTAGCCGAGTTCACGGGTCACGTCTTTGCAGCAGGCCTCAAACTAGACACAACCGCGAGGATAATCACGAGCGACCGACAAGCCTCCAATGAAGGATTCCGTGACTCAAATCACACGTTGTCTATCTTCCGTCAAGATGCTTTTTGTGCGCGCGGGTGTTGATTATCCGCCACAATGAGGTCGCATTCTACTCGAATTGGAAGGAGACAAGAGCAGATCTGCTTGGCGAACAGGCCAAGCATAGCCAAGATCGAATTCACACCAGTCACCGAAAGCTCGCCTATCATGGTCCAATATCTGCAACCCGGACTAGGGCCTAATGTTAGGTTCTAGCCACCGTAACGGACAGCTCAGGATGACCCGTATCTGTGGGCTTATCACAAGCGATGGTGCGCCCAGGAGTGGTAGTCATCCTTAGGACTCCTGGATAAATATGCCTTCTCCACCCCCCAGCCTTGTGCCATTGTATCTGTGTCAATTCACGAACATCCACCATGCCTAGTGTTGTCGAGGTTCAGGCTGAGGTATGTCTCTTTTGATTGATATACTCAATGATGTATAGTAGCTAACCTATACACATAGCCTATGGGCACCATTGATGTCCATGGCGAGAAGCACCAAGAGACTCTCTCCGTCAACTCTATGGACAAGGACCGCACAATGCTCGACGAGAAGGACCCCAACGTGGTGAAGGCCATGGAGGACACCGACTACGATGAGGGTACCATTGCAGACCCCTTCGCACCCTACGACGACCTGCCCGAGGAGCGTCACTGGGTTGTCACTGTCCGTGCCATGGTCATTGGATGTATCTGTGGTGCTTTGGTCAACGCCTCCAACATTTATCTCGGTCTGAAGACTGGCTGGACTTTCGGTGCCTCTCTTTTCGGTGCCATCATTGGTTTCGCTGTTCTCAAGCCTCTCTCCAAGGCTCTCCCTGAGACTTTCCCTATCCTCGGTGGATCCTTCGGTCCTCGTGAGAACAACATCGTTCAAACCGCTGCTACAGCTGCTGGAGGTTTGGGTTCGGTCATGGTTTCTGGTATTCCGGCCTTGTACCAGCTGAAGCTTCTGTCTACACCCAAGGAGGATTTCGGCAGACTCATCTCCCTCACCATTGTTGGTGCTTACTTCGGATTCGCCTTCGCCACCCCTCTCCGCAAGTTCTTCATCATTTACGTCGCCAGAGAGCTCAACTTGATCTTCCCTACTCCCTCGGCTTGTGCCTTGACCATCCGCAGTATGCACGCAGCTGCTACTGGTGAGGCCATTGCTAAGCTGAAGATGAAGGCTCTGAGTTACTCCTTCGTCTTTGCTCTCCTCCTCCGTGTCGTCTCCCAGTATGCCACTGGTATCCTTTTCGACTGGCACATCTTCACCTGGTTCTTCATCTGGGGCAACTACAACAACAAGGCCATCGTTCTTGAGAACTGGGGTTGGTTCATTGAATGGACCCCTGCCTTCATTGGGTCTGGAATGCTCGTCGGTTTAAACGTCGCACTTTCATTTTTCGGTGGTAGTGTCCTCGCATGGGGTGTCATAGGCCCTGCCTTGGTCCATAACGGCATTGCCTGTAAGTTTGAAGCTAATGGTATAACGTCCTCGGGTCAGGCTTACAAAGATGACAAAAATCAACAAGGTGGTGATTAGGGGGCCATTTGTTGATTTTGGGGTCTATTTTTGAGCTGGCTTGTTGGATGAGTACCACGCCCTCATTAGAACTTTGCTGACTCGATCTCTTCTCTCAGTTGGCTCTCAACCTTACCCTGACGACCCGAAATGGGATGCTATTAGAAGCTACTACTCTTTGAGCGCCAAATATGCCAACAAGGACCACCCCAGCCCTCGTTACTGGCTCCTCTGGCCCGGTGTCTTGGCTATGATTGTCATCTCCTTCACTGAGCTCTTCCTCCAGTACAAGGTCTTCTTCATCATGTTCAAGGCAATGGGTCGTGGAGCTGCTAAGGGCTTCAACGCCATGACCGCAAAGGCTGGTATGAGCGGCGCAACCATCAACGTCAAGGACCAGGAGGAGAAGGATGTCATCTACGATTCTGCTGAAGACCACGAATTGGTCAAGATCTGGATGTGGGGCCCTATCCTCATTCTTAGCATTATCGCCTGCTGCATCGTTCTCGGTGTCCAGTACGATATGCCCGTCGGCATGTCCCTTCTCTCTGTCTTCCTGGCCTTCTTCTTCGCTATCCTTGCCGTCCAGTGCGCTGGTGTCACTGATGTTACTCCTTTGACCGCTGCTTCCAAGGCCTCCCAGCTTGTCCTTGGTGGTGCCACCAAGGGTGAGCACTGGATGACCGAGCACGCTCAGCGCCTCAACTTGATCGGTGGTTCGCTCGCCTCCATCGGTGCTGGTCAGGCCTCTGACTTGGTTGGTGACTTCCGTGTTGGTTACCTTCTCCGCACATCGCCCTTCCAGCAATGGGTTGCTCAGGGTCTGGGCACGATTGTTGCCTGTGTCCTTGCCCCTGCTATGTTCATGCTTTTCAGCAAGGCCTACCCCTGCATCATCGACGTTGAAGCTGAAACCTGCCCCTTTGCAGCCCCCTCTGTGGGTGCCTGGCGCGCTGTTGCTGTCGCTGTTACCGACCCGGTCTTCCCTGTCCCTAAAACCTCCGGTTACTTCGCCATTGCCTTCGCCATCTTCGGTGGTGTTATGGTCGTCATTCGTCACTACGCCTACACCGGCAAGTGGGAGAAGTACAAGGCTTACCACCCTAACGTCATGTGTATCGCCCTCGCCTTTGTTCTTAACGCTACAATCTATGGTAGTGCGATGGTCATAGGAGCGGTCCCTGCTTACTTCTGGGCAAAGAGAAACCCCAAGAACTTCGACATCTATGGTTTCGCCGTTGCTGGTGGTCTCATTGCCGGAGAAGGTATCGGAGGTGTCATCAACGCCGTCTTCCAGATCGCCGGTATTGCCGGTCCTTCGCCCTATGGTACCAACATCGCCTGCCCTGGCGACTCTTGCTAAACAGCTTGCAAAAAAAAAGAAATTGGGTCTTGTATAATGGTTTTGGGTGGTGGGCGGGATGAGATACCAGTTTTTCAGCTTCACGACGACTTTATGCCTTGGACTCTTACGATTGTCCGACATATATTCTTTAATGTCTTCTTCATACATACAATGGAAAGATTTGTTCATATCATGATGCCTGCCGCCCATCTTCACCTGTATATGTGGATCAAATTCTGATCAAATCTTGTTTGAACGTCGACCTGCCACCTGCACATGGAATCCGATACATACACTCGCATCATTGACACAGCTGCAGCTATTTCAGGAGTGCCAATGACTATGGCACCACTTTTGCTCTGTTTTCCGTGTAGAGCTGCTTCCATAGCCATCACAATGCATGATGTTCTTAGAATTGAGTGCTTGTCCCTTTAGAGCGACACATTAGCACGCTCTCTCTGGACAATCACCAAGACCACAAAACTATCTTGTATCTTGACAGGCTGATTTTCTCAGCCCCTGGCGCTTTGGAGCCGCGATTGACGTGTCTCTAGAGTTTACATGCTGACTACTGATACATCCAAAACGACCTGACGAGTCTTCCAGTTCACTTCGGAGTTCGAACATGATTCTCACTTTCACATGTGTCTGCGCGTGTGGTCATCCGAATGCATAGTGTTATTTTGATATCGAGTGGGTTTTTGCTGAGAGCGACAGCGACATCTTGCCATGATCTCCTTGAAGGATCCGTATTATAACTATCTATAGAGTTATTTTTTTTGAAAAGAGGAGAAGAAAAAAAGAACTTTCGCAACAAGTTATAATTTGTCTCCCCCAAGAAGTTTTTATGGATTTCAGACATGTTTAGCGGATCTTTCGTAGGATGATGAGTATGATCTGCATGCTCTAGATATGTTGCAAGACGATACAATCGTGCAGCGTGTATACTGTTGATGCCAAACTCCTGTGTCGCATAGGTACTGCTTATCTCTGAGTATCACCATCAATTTGCTGCTCTCTGTTGCGTCGTACTAACGCGTGAAGTCGCGCCATGGTCTACAGCCGCGTATTCGTTGCAGGATCGCAGCGCCTCGTCATACCGAGTCTTGAAAACTCAAGGAAGCATTTTCAGCTACGACGATAACAGCATCTGAGTCGGTAATATATTTTGTCGATACAGGAAGGAACGATGCGATGAATTCAAGCACAGAATTGCAAGCGGCAGGGTGACTGCCGGACAAAGCACCTTGGCCACGAGCGGGGTCGACTTCACCTTGAACCTCCGCTTACACTCCGACAAGTCACAGCTGCCACACTTTTCGAATATCGTTTGGAACCCAGGCTTGTGAATGTGTGATTATCCTTACTACGATCGTATAAATCTAGACGAGTTGTAAACACGAAAAAGCCGTTACAAAAGCACGAGCGATCATCTCCGAAGTTGACCTCACCTGCTTACTTTGTGTCCATCACCCTTCTCGTTGATCGTGCTTCTACGCCATGGGTCTCAAGCTCAATATCGTGTGTTACAAAACCTCCTCCATCTTGGCACGTTCTAACGATGATAGCTCCTTTTGCTCATCGCGGCCTGCGTACCGCATATTTACACACGCTTATCTTTGCTGTACAATCTCGAAACGATCAACCATCCTTCCAAGATCACCACTTCCAGGGGATGGATGACTGAGAAAGGCAACTATGAAATCAAGTATGCAGACAAGTTGAGGAACTGCGAAGACCTGGTGGTAGACGATCAAGCCGGATACGTGGTCATTGGCTGCGATGAAGGCAGAGATGTCTGGAACACTGTTCTGGTAAGTATTTCCTCCATCTCATTCTCGCCCATACCAACAAATACTTTCCAGGGCGTCTTCGGCAAAACACAACCCAAGAATGGCGAACTCTACCTCTACGACTACTCCCGCCCTACCCCTTCCCTCGAAACAATCCGTCTCCTCAATACCCCCGAGAACTACTCCTTCCACCCCTTAGGACTGTCCCTCCATCTCCCTACCAACACCCTTCTAGCAGTAAACCACGCAATCACCGGCAGCACACTGGACCAATTCCACTTTTCCCGCCACGGCAACTCGGCAACCTACATCCGCAGTATCTCTTCACCCTACCTCCGCGCCCCTAATGCCGTTGTCCAAATCTCCGCCACCGAGGTCTTGGTAACCAATGATCATTTCTTCACCCCTAAGGGCTCGAAAGTCATGAATATGGTGGAGACGTATCTCGGCCTTCCTCTGGGTGGCGTTACGCATGTTAATCTCAAGACAGAAGAGGCTGCGCAAGTCGCTAGAGTGGCTTTTGCCAATGGTATCGCGGTGGTCAATGAGAGTACTGTTGCTGTGGCATCTAGTGCTTCGGCCAAAGTTTTACTTTACAATATCGACAAAAGCAGTGCTCCGCCTACACTCAGCTACAGGGAGGCGATTCCGTTGTCATTCTTCCCGGATAATCTGCATGTTGCTGGGGGCAAGCTGTTTATTGCTGGTCATGCTCATTTGTCTTCTTTGACGAAATTTGTCGAGCAAAGAGAGAACTGCGGCGAGGATACTACATCCAAGGGGTGTGATGCTGTGGCGCCTAGTTATGTGGTTCAGTGGACTAGAGAGAAGGGTGTGGAGGATGTTTATGTTGGGACTGAGATTGTTTCGTCCAGCAGTATTGCGCTTGATGAGAAGAGAGGTGTTGGGTTTATTTCTGGGTTGTATGGAAAGGGACTTTTGATTTGGAAGGGAGAGGAGAAGAAGTAGCACCAACTTCGCATGAACGGCGAGTCTGAAGGCACGAGTCGTCGAAAGCCAAGTGGCTTGGAAGCTAGTACACATGTTTGAGGGCGACATGTAGTTGTGCACATTCACAGCTGTGCGCCAGGTGCTTCATGATGAGGGGAGGCTGACCATTTGATTCATATCATAGGGTTTGTGGCATATGGGTTGTATTGTACAGAGTGTTTTTACATGTCGTCTACTATTCGTACATTTTTGATAATATGTGCAGTGGTCTAGGCAGACTTGTCAATCTTGCCCTTCCAGTCGGCAACGTGGTCGTTGATGACTCTTGATGCTTGCTCGACGGTGAAGTTTCTGCCAATGGCCTCGACAAAGTCACCCTCGGGGTCTGTTTTTTGTTAGCTCGAGTCCAGATATGTAAATGTCGATGAGACTCACCCATGAGGTAGAAGTAAATGCTGTGGTCTACGAGGTAATCCTGACCAGGCAGGACATTCTGCGGTGTCGAGAAATAGACACGGAAAGCCTTGCAAGTAGCCTTGACTTGCTCGTACTCTCCAGTCAAACCAATCAGATCGTCGTGGAACTCCTTCAAGTACTCCTTTGTGACCTCGGGGGTATCTCTTGCAGGATCGCATGTGATAAAGACAGGTCTCATAACATCACCGTGCTTCTCTTTGACATTATCAATCATGCCGGCCATCTTGTCCAACTCTTCGGGGCAGATATCCGGGCAGTGTGTGAATCCAAAGTAAACCAGAGAGTATTTCCCCTTGAGATTTTGCTCGGTGAAAGGCTTGCGGTCTTGGTCGATCAACTGGAAGGGGCCACCGACCAGCGGACGACCGACACCCTTGCTGTGTTCGGCGATGCGCTTGCGAGCCATGCGCTCCTTCTCGTAGCGGAAGTAGAGGCCCATACCGACGCCGGCAGACAAGAACAGGATTCCGGCTTGCCAGCTGAAAGGACCGAAGCGGTAACGCGACTTTGCTTCTTCTACAGTCTTGTATCGCATAGCCGAGCTCTTAGAGAATGTGCGGGTGGTGGGTTGGCTGATGCGGAAAGAGATGCGCTGGGAGAGGCATTGCGGCGAAGGGCGGACGGAGAGGAAGGAGCGCTGCAGCGCTGTTCGCGGCAGTGATGTTGTTGCCATTGTGATTGACGAGATTGTTGATGAGGAAAACGGTCAAGTCGTCCTTTGTCTGTTTCTTGTTCGCCGCTGCTTCATGATGCTCGACTCCAGCATGCGGCGTGCACGGGCCCCATCTCCGAGTTCGCCGCCGTCATCATCCATCGCCATTGTTCTTTTTTTATCAAATCGCCTAATATCTTTTGGACCTTTGACAATCAGAAATCTCAATTGAAAGATAGCTCATAGGTGGAAGGTGTCTGTTTAATGAAATACTACCCGACTGGTATTGACGAATGCTACCCCATCGGCTATCGCACCTAAAAAATGGATTGATCCGTTCCAATATCAGACCATCATCTATTGCCTCCCTTAGGAGTTCAATCACACTCTCAACTGGGACTGGTCGACGAAATTTGGGAATCATCGAAACCAGCAAGCCTGACCCTCAACCTGCCAGAACAGCTCCAACTGCAGTCCCCGAACTCATCATACAAACGATACCACACCCAGTTGAAGTAGTCATCGAGGAAGAAGTCGGCGTGATGAATCCTCAGAAGGAATCAGAGCTACTGGCCATGCAGCATATTCTCGGTCTCAGGAATGCTGCAGACGATCTCAAAGTAAAGCCCAAGGAGCTCGAGCGAGTGGAACGTCTGAAAGCAGCCGAACCTGTCTTTGTCTGTGTTGACCTGGAAGCTTTCGAGTTTTCCCAAGATAAGATCACAGAGGTTGGTGTCTCCATTCTGGACTCCCGACATGTCGTTGGCACTGATCCAGGTGCCGATGGATCGAATTGGCTCTCCAAAATAAACACCCGTCACATGATCATCAAGGAACACAAACATCTCGTGAATAAGCGTTTTGTTCACGGCTGTCCTGACAAATTCAACTTTGGCCACTCCGAGTTGGTTCCGCTCAAGCACATCCGCGACACTCTCATCGAGCTCTTCAACAACCCCACTTCTGAACCATTACGAGCATCAGACAATGGTTCACGGAAACTCGTCCTTGTCGGCCACGGCCTTTCCAACGATACTGCTTACTTGAACAAACTTAATTTCGCTCCCCACGCAAGCGGCAACATCCTCCAAGACGTCGACACTCAGAGATTCGTTGGCACTAAGAAGACCACCATCGGATTGAGCAAGTTGATGGCTGGACTTGGTGTTGACCCAGAGAACCTTCACAACGCAGGCAATGATGCTGCCTACACGATGCAAGCTCTTGTGTTGATTACTGTTCAGCACACCAACGACCCTGGCGCTTACCTGAAGGCTGTCACCAACGCTAAGGGAAAGGTCGATCCGGCCAAGCAACGTTACAAGGACCACAAAGCAAAAATCAGGGAGAAGAAGGCCGCCGACCAGAGGGCCAAAGCTCTAGCTGCGGGCCCGATCGAGCAGAATGCCAGTCAAGGCCCTACCCCTAGACTTCCTACCAAGCCCTTCTTCACTGGTCCTCCTCGCGAACACCAACAGTTTCCCGCAGCGCGACAAACCACCGCACGATCGACTGTTGAGACAAGACGCCGAGTCGAACAAGCACCATCAACCAGGCAGGATTCGGGTGAGAACTCTCGCTTCCCAGCGTCGGTCGACCACACTTCTGTCCCTGACGACCAGACTTCCGTACACCCTGACCCCATACACCCTAGCTCCATAGACTCCCAACGCCCACCTCCATCACGCTACGAGATATCTGCTCGGAGGAAGGATGGGAATCAGCTGCTTGAGAAAAGCGGCGGTCGAGTCCCAAAATTCAAGACGCTCCCCTTACCGAGGAATGAGGATCGGTCCGGATATACCACATTTTCGCTTCTCAGTGAGCAGACAAAGCGTCTTGATTCTTCGAGGAAAAGGAAGGGTTCCGATCCCGAGCCTGTCCCGACCAATCGTGTCGGAAACCCTGCAAAAGCCCAGCCAACGGAACGGGATGACGACTTCTCAATACCGCCTGCTTCTTATCGAGGCGGCGATGACAATAGTCGTGATTCAACGCACGGTGATCAGGGAGGATCCGAATCAATGGCCGACAACGGACCACACGACGGTATTGTCAGAAAAGTCTTCTCGCATAAGCGTAAGCAATTTCTCGAAGCTTGATTACCGCGGCGCTTCTTGGCCATTCTTCTTGGTCATTCTTCTTGGTAATGTGGGCAGAGAAGCTTACATGAGATTGCTACTCTTGTCCCCTGGAATTTGACATACCTACCTCTCCAAGACACACCCAAATTCCCCCCAAGCATTCGTCTACTCGTTCCGATGATGTGAATATGAGCAGTGATTACACCAAAGATGCCCTTGTGCGCGCTTTCATGATCAACGTGGCGAAGGCGATAGAGAAGTAACCGGAGGTTTAGGAACAGGGAAGACGGGGTCGGTAACAGCGACGGCAACAGCACACCAAGTACCAACATCAGGTGCGGCGTTAGGCAGATGTCAGCATCAACGTCTATTATGCAGGGGTAGGCCTTGCTAAAAAGCATGAACATAGCAGGAGCAAGGATACAGGCAAATAAGTCTACGCCTAAGGCAAGAAATACCATTATGGTGCTTCGATACTCACAGAATAGCGCCAATCCTTGCGGATCGTTGTTACACATTATCAACGACATCAAGGGCCCAAGGCTCTTCCCGATGAGAATGCAGCAGTCATGACATTCGCAGAATTTGAGAGTTACAATATCAAACAAATTTATATAATCATCGACAAGCTACTCGATGATACTGATGAGATATCATTGCAACTGGCTAGGTGGTTGAAAACGAGGAGGGCGGAGACCATGAAGAGGGTGAGCTTGCTGATCCGAGCTATCCAAGTTGCTCCTCTCAATCCAACTCACTCCCAATGTGGTCCCGAGAACTCAAGGTCGTCATCTTCATCACCTCCGTTCCATCTGTCTTCTCCAGTATCCCAATATCCCGTATCACCACTGTGATGTCTGATAACCTTCCACTTTTCTATCTTCGGAACCTTGATCGCCGCCAACCCGTACTTCATCACTTGATCCGCCCATGAGTCGTCGGAAAACAAAAACTCACACCACGCTTGAGGTATAGGGAAATACCGTTGTGATGGTTTATGCGGTGGATCATTCTCGTCTTTGACTCTGACACCAGTAGCGTTGTCCGAATCGCTATCATCAGGGTCAATGTAACCCGAGGAATCATAATTCGGCTCCTTGTTGTAGTCCCAGAGATCCCATTGCTGCGTTGTGTAGAGACCAAAGGGCGCAGTGGCTAGTTGTATCCACTCGAAATCTTGGCTCATGGGTGGTATGGAGATGATCAATGGGGCAGGTAAGCCGCCGAAGATGTAATTCTCGAATGAGTGACCTTGTTCATTCGATCTGTTGCCTTTTACCCACGGTTCGTCAGGCTCGTCGGAGAAATCACTTTTTTCGAAGTAAGCCATGCTGAAAGCGTGAACGAATTCGTGAACCATTGTGACGGCCAGCATTAATATCGTACGGTAGATGGCCGAATCCGGATTTATTTGGAATTGGTGATCGGGTTGGATATCAGCCATGACATGAACATCGTGCAATATCTGCATATATCTTTGGTCGTGTGGTCCTGCGGAATCGTACCAATCGATGACATCAAGCAGTCTCCGGTTCAGTTTGATATCGGATTGGCGAGTATCACTATTTCAACAATCGTCAGCTTGCCAAACGCTAATGCACGTCCAATCCATATTTCTTACGGTTTGGAAGCAGGGACAGTCCGGAAACCTGTTGCATCGATTCGCGCACTGGTCAGGCCATAATATCCTTCACAATCTCCGAATGACCAAGTCGTCCAGTCACGGACCGCGTACATCTTTCGAAACACTTCCATCTGCTCAGCCTCTGTCAACACATCTGGTATACTCATATTTTTACAATATCCCACGAATGCATCGCTGTGGTGAAATTGTGTCTCCATCTCAGCAGATGGAACAGCGAGAGCATGGAAATAATTCAGGGTGACGGGGTCATCCAAGATGGCCGATGCGAGGAGCAAAGATGGCTGCATCAGATTCCACTCCCGGTAAGTTATGTTGGGCCAAAGCTCTTTTCTCAAAACGGGATGGATCTCTTTGTTCTTTTCGATCATGGGATTTCTGTACCATGCAAACACAAGTCGACCATGAATGTTGTTGTTCACAGCAGGAGGTACTCCCAAGTGGTTTATGAAACCGGACTCCCCCAAGACTTGTATACCATATTTCTCCAGCAGAGGGTGATAGTCCGGAATCTGACTGGGTGGTCCGAGTATGCACCCCGAAGGATTATCAGGGTCGAGTCTGGAGACATGGAAGCCAGTTCTGTCGTAATTGAGATGTGCTGTCCATTCGGAAGGAACTTCGGACCAGTGTACTGGCGGATCATATGGAGGGATTACCGGAGGGTCTGGTGCGTAGAAGGTGCGTGGTCCTTCAGGCTCAACGTCCGGCATGTTGATTTCCATCTTCACTTTCCAAGCTTCTGTGATTTGCTCCGAGTTCGAACGCGCATGTCTTCAAGAAGAAGAAGAAAACGACCTATTGACTCGAAAAACCCGCTCGTTCGAATGCGGAAGCCACATGTACAAAGAAAATTGCAAACTTCCACATTCAACATATAAACTGGACTCGCAGGACCTCAAAGCAACAAAGGAATTGATCGGAGTCACGAAGCTCATCGCAAACAAAGCGAGCCAGTTTCTCGTTGTTCAAGATTCCACCGCAAATAGCTCCCACCTGTCAAATGACGATGTGATCTTCAGTATAGTCTGATCGTCCAACACAAGCACGAAAAATCACTGCTCTCACTGGACAAGCAGTTGACCGTACAAATCGTCATGCATTTTGACGATGATAATACACGGACGGCTTGGACATGAGAGCCTGGCTAGATTCAGAATTCTTATCTCCCTTGCAGCAGAGACTTGGCGCCCCTATTTCGAGGTGGTGGAAGGAGCAATGTTGGAACATATATTTACTAGTACCTTCTTCAAACAGTCATAGAATCACACATGTATATCTGAAGCCAAGTTCATGTGTTGATTCAGCTATTTCCGGCCAGCAGAAATGTCTTTTTGTCTATCTATTAGTATTTTGATCTATGGATCTGAGGTTGCGACAGGAATATATACATAGTCTCTTGGACTCCTAATCGGAGGAAGAGCATGAAGGGGAGAGCTTAGCAGGCACAGGCTCAGAAATCGAGTCGCCCCTGAGGAAAACAGGTAGCTCGGTGACACTAGGTCTGGTACCTCTCATGCTGCGTTCGAGCTCCTTGGGGTTTGCGGTGAGCCAGTGTAATACACAGACTGAGAGGAAGACTAGAAGAGGTTAGTGACTTGCTGATAAACTTGGATCATGGAATGAAAACTTACTATCCATATTGCACTGCATGAAACACAGCCAGACATGTTCGCGTCCACCAGTAACGTAGAAGATCGTAGAATTGATGACACCCCAAACAAGGATCAAGATGGTGCCGATCAAAGACTTGTAAGCCAATCCGCGCAACTTGCAAGGACGAGTTGAGGCGGGCAAGATGATCGCAGAGGACAGGGTGTCGATTTCCACCTCTTCTATATCAGCGCTCTTCTTAGCACTGCCGGGTCTGTTGACGTGACTCAAGCGGTTCAACTTCTTGCCAAATGTGGTGAAGCGCTCAGGGACAGAAGGGAACAGCTCGCATTGTCTTGTGCGGCGAAGCATAACGACAAAGACACCAGTGAGCATAATGTAGGTAATACACTCATAGATCTCGAGGGGTGCGACAACCTCTGGTGGGATGCCTTTGCGGCACCTACCATCGCTATTTGCGATATAGGCCACGGGGTTCAAGAATGCCCATACGAACAGGAAAGTGGCAAAGACGCCAACGCATGCTGTAGATAGAATCCAGATGGGGTCATCACGGCGGCGCAGATAGTCCAAGTTGGCGATGTGTGCTCTTTCGATCAGGAAAAGTTGTGTTGTGAGACGGCCGACGAAGAGGAAGGCGATGCAGAAGTAGATTGCTGTCCGACAGAAACCAGTCGTTTGTATACCAACGCCAGAGATTGCGATAGACGCAACGAAGAAGGCGATGGACACGAGATAGCTTGAATAGACAAGGAAGCGTATCCATGAAATGTGTCGGATGGTCTGCCAGCGGACTTCTTTGACTCGACGCCCTAGTACAAGATTAGATGAGTGCCTGAGTATATTTGACAGCAGTACCTACAAAACAAGTAGCATGTGAGTAAAAGTGGTAGGATCGTCAATCCGCTGTAAAGTGCTCTTCCCAGAACGGAGCTAGAGTGATGTGTTACAGGATCCGGGTTGTCATCATCGAATATGGCGAATAGACGCCTTCTAATCAATTCTGACATTGCCGTGGTAGTATAGAGCGTGTTCGGTAATCAAGAGTTGGGAAACCACCAGGGCTTGATTTGGTCATGCAAGAAGGGCAAAAGCTCGATGGCAAATGTGCTGCGTGATGCGTTTCCATTTAAGCAACAGACACTGCATTCCAGAATGATACGAGAGCATGGCCTATCGCCGGTTCCAGTTTTGAGTTCAAGGTGGTTTTAGATGTATATGCGCTCGTGGTTGATAGTTGCATCTGGCCTGAGCCGTTGAAGGCGTTGGCATTGATCTGCCAACAACGACCGGAGTATTCGCCTGGGGTCCCGACTTGAGCCGCGGCGTATTTGCCCTGGACGTCTCATTGCGCAATAGTCATTGAGTTGCGTAGTATGTGGCTCCAGTCGATGCATCAAGCGCTGTGACCATCGTCATAAGAATCGTTGTCGTCGAGTGGTTGTTGATCATCTTCAAGATGGCATTGTTATGTGATCAGCATACCAGATCTTCAACTCGTACAATAATCCAAGCGTGATCTTGGATCGATGCAGAAACACGCGAAGACAACGGCATCGTCGTTGCAGAGTTGAAGATCTGAAGACCATACAGTTGACTGAGATTTTTGCAAGAACAACGGGTCTACGATAATCTGAGGTGGACCTACAACGTGCAGATTACAGCTGGTGTCTCCGGTCCGATGAATGATCAGTCAACCTCGGAGACTCAGTTGAAGTATTGGAAGAGCGTGTCGGCTCCTCATGCCATGCAATGCCCTACCCGTTGATTTGATATTCCGAATATTTGGTAGGTACTGCAGGTCTCATCCTTCCCAGCTCACCTCAGGGCTGATAGCCGTCCGGAGCTCTGGAGAAGAAGCAGGAGCACGTCGATCATCTCGATGGTCGTGATTTCTGTTTCAGACCGCAATCTCAAGTCTCGTGCCCTGAAAGCAAGGGGAGTAGACAGGAGAGACGCTTAAATGGTGGAAGAAGTCAGACTCGGGTAAACCTACCACTCGGAGGTCCGCGACAAGGTTACGGTCGGCGCGTCGGCTGCCGCTGCCGCCCGCTGAGCCTTTGACAGATGTCGCCAAACCCTTCCCAAACAACCACCACCGACAATATTGGCCCTCGCGTACAGCGTATATTCTCCCTGCAAAGACCTGAACAGGAATAGATAATGAGCCACCACTGTGGGTATGCTACGGCTTTGTAGGGTCTTCAGCTGGCCGGCAAGTCAGATCGACCTGACCAGACCAACAGACCGTGAATTACCGGGTAGAAGGATTCAGATTGTCGTCAACGGTTCACTAGACTTGACTCGCATGCTCTGTCCCTTTAGAGAGAGACGATGTTGAGCGTGAATGACTTCTTTTTCGGTGGGTGTCTTTCGTATCTTGACTAAGACGAATATTACTAGCTATAAAAATGCACAAGGACGTTACCGATTCAGAGATTGTTCAAGGAGAGGCCTCGAAAGTTGGACTCTCAGTAGACGCTTTCCTGGACCCCAAGACCTTCATGCAATCTCATAGCTGAACTCATTGCGGCATCTGGAACTTGGAAAACAGTCAGTACGCGCCCTGTGGAGGAACCTGGTGCGCTTGGTAGCCTTTCCCCTTTCCACTTTCGTACCCGTACACTTCTTCAGCTCAGCGGTGTTCATCACTTCATTAGCTTGTTTGACGAACGTTATATACGGACGTAGTGAGATGAAGAAAGCTGTATTGAGAGTTGTGAAAAAAATAGCTTTTATGCATACATATGTCCGTCCTCTGTCAAATGAAAGGGTCTAATTTAAAATGGGTATCCAAGAACAAAAATGGTTGCCACGAGCAGTCTATATACACTGTGGACAAACAGGCGTTGCAGCCAGAACGAAAATATGAAGTGAAAATGAAAACCGTTGGGTGTGGGAGCGTCGTGTTTACTGTGCTTTGCCCAAACTCTGCAGGTTGACCAGCTCGAAGTAACGGCCTCTGAGGTGGAGAAGCTCTGCGTGTGTGCCGGCCTCGACGACCTTACCGGCATCGAAGACGTAGATCATGTCGGCGCGTTGAATGGTAGATAGACGATGTGCGACGGCGATAGTGGTGCGACCCTTGGCGGCCTTGTCGAGTGCTGCTTGGACAACCTTCTCAGATTCACTGTCGAGAGCTGAGGTGGCCTCATCGAGGAGGAGAATTTTGGGATCACGGAGTAGCGCTCTGGCGATGGCAATGCGCTGCTTTTGACCACCTGACAACATGCTACCCTTACTACCGACGATAGTGTCGAAGGCATCCGGCAGTGACATGATGAAGTCGTAGATATTGGCGTCTTTGCAGGCTTGCTCGATAGCTTCTTGGGGAACGTCCTCTCTGTCGGCACCGAGGAGGATGTTCTCTTTGACAGTACCCTGATAAAGAGTAGGTTCTTGAGAGACCAGTGCAATCCATGAGCGGTAGTTGTTGACATTGAGGCTCGAGATTTCCTTGCCATCGATGTAGACACCACCAGCAAGAGGATCGTAGAAGCGCTCCAGAAGTTGGATAGTAGTCGACTTGCCACAGCCACTGGCACCGACTAGAGCGACGTATTGACCGGGCTTGACAGTCAAGTTAAGTCCTCTGAGAACAGGCTGCTCAGGGCGGGTAGGGTAACGGAAGTGCACGTCTCTAAATTCGATATGACCTTCCACGTTGGTAAGCTTCTCGCCGTCTTCGCTCCAACTGTCAATCTCAGGTTGGCGATCAAACAGCTGCTTGAGCTCGGCCGCGGCCTGTTTTGCCTTTCCCATGTCGGGAGCGAAAGAGAAGATGGTACCTGCTGACTGGGCGCCGAAGATGACTGCACTGAAACAAAGGAAGAATTGGAACATGTTGTACTCGCGAGCGGAGATCAGGCGTCCTCCATACCAGAATCCAAGAGCAGTGCAACAGAAGATGAGAGATTGAGAGGCAGCGTAGAGACTCGAGGAGCGCAAGATAGAGACAAGCGACTTGCGACCCTGATCCACAAGTTGATCGTGGTAGTGGATGTGAACGTCGTCCTCTCTTGTCAACGAAGCAACGGTGCGGATGGCGGAAGTAGCTTCGCAGGCATAACTGGCAGACTTTTCGTAAGCCTTTTTAGCCTTGGCCTGGAAGCGAGCCAACATCCAGAAGCGCAGGAAGCCACATGCAAGCAGGATGGGTACGGTCGAGATACAGACGAGACTGAGCTTCCAGCCAACGGCCAACGAAACAGCGAAGGCGGCGATGAGAGTTACAATGACGGAAAGAAGCGTGCCCAGGGTCACACCAGACATGCCAGCGAGATGAGTGGTCTCGGTTGACAGGAAGGAGGTCAAAGCACCAGCGGTGTTCTCTTCTTTGTCGAAGAAAGCAATGTCCTGACGCAGCATCGTTCTGAAAGCCTGCGCACGGGCTCGATGGACCAGTCGCTCAGAGCAGATAGCAAATACATATCCTTGAATAATGAATGCCAGGAATTGCACCATGGCAAGCATGAAGTACATCCAGGACCAGAAGTTTGCCTCGTGGCGGATTGTAACGCGATTGGCAGGGACCCTTGTGTCCAGGGAAAGGGCTGTAACAGCTTTGGCGAAGAAGACGGCCTGTGTTGGATTTCCGCCACCAGTTATGACAGAGCAAATGATACCAATAGTCATATAGAGCCACTCCTGTTTGTTAAAGCTACCAACTAGCTTGATCAAAGTCCACAGAGAATAGCGGTTCTCAACTTCGGTCTTGCTGTTCTGGAGCGCAATACTGGACTTCGACTTGCTTGTCTGGGTACGGCCAAGCTTAAGATCGTTGGGGTCGTTTTCGAAATCCTCGCCTTGAGTGGCAACACGAGTGAGATTCTGATCCTTTTCATCAAACATGGCGATTTCTTCAAGATCCTTATTCTCAGTCTCGGCAGCAATGCGCTGAGCTTCGACCAAGTTGTAGTAAGCACCTCGTTGTTCGATCAAGACATCATGAGTACCCTGCTCGACAATACGGCCACGGGACATGACAACGATGTTGTCGGCACCCTTGATAGTGGAGAGTCTGTGAGCAATAACAATGGTCGTTCGGCCCAAAGCTGCCTTGTCCAGAGCGGCTTGTACAACACCCTCGGACTTGGTGTCCAAAGCAGAAGTAGCTTCGTCGAGGAGAAGAATTTTAGGATCGCTGACCATGGCTCTAGCAATAGCAATTCGCTGTTTCTGACCACCAGAAAGCAGGAAACCGCGTTCACCAACATTGGTCTGGTAGCCTTCGGGTAGACCGGTGATAAAGTCGTGAGCGTTTGCAAACTTGGCAGCATTCTCGACCAGTTCGCGGATTCTCTCCTCAGACTCATTTTCATGGACTGTACCAATCAAACCATGACGGATGTTGCCAAAGATAGTAGTAGCAAACAGAGTAGGTTCCTGGCTGACAAGAGAGATCTGGCGACGGAGCCAGCGCAAGTTCAAAGTAGATATGTCCTGACCATCGAGGTAGACATTTCCGCCAACTGGGTCGTAGAAACGTTCGACAAGACCAACAATGGTACTCTTACCAGAGCCTGATTCACCAACCAAGGCAGTTGTCTTTCCAGCAGGGATACGGAGACTGACATCTTCCATGACTGTGACTTCCGGGCGAGAGGGGTAGATGTGACGGATGTTGCGAAGCTCGATATGGCCTTCGACACTCTTGAGTGTCTCGCCTGTTGAGGAGGCAGGGTCCAGAGGGGATGCGCGGTCAATGGTTGCGAAAATTTTGGCTGCGGCTGCGACACTGGTTGTAAAGGCCTGGATATTGGGGGCGACATTTCCGAGGGCAAAAGCACCAATCATAATGCTCAAGATGATTGTCAGCACATCTCCGACCTCCAGACGACCACCAACGAGGTATCGCGAGCCCATCCAGAAGGCCAGAGAATAGTTCAAGTAGACGTAACACATCAGAAAACCGATCATCGATCCAGTTACTGCCTTCATTTTGAAACCCCACTTTTCAGCCACGGCAAGATGAGCATCGTACTGAGCAACAAGCTTTCTCTCGGTGTTAAAAGCTTTTGCGTTTCGGATGGAACTGATGACCTCTTCAGCCACGGTACCGCCTTCGGCGTAGGAGGACAGGGATGCCTTGTTGAACTTGACAATGAATCCACTCATGCCACCCATGGTGAAGACAATGGCGAACACGGTTGACAGCAGGATTCCAGTGAGTCTAGCGTCCTTGATGAATGACACAATGAAGGCAGTGACGAAGGTTGCCAAAGCTGTCAGTGTAAGTCCAACCTTCTCGGAAATACCGTCCTGGACGAGATTGGTGTCGGATGTGATGCGCGTTGTGATCTCTCCAGCACCGAGTTGATCGAAGAAAGCAATGTTCTGGCGAAGAATCGCTTTTAAGAAGTTCTCACGAATCTTGCCGGAGATATGTTCGCCAGTATAGAGAAACCCAGCAGTGGCGATGTACACAAAAACATACTCGCCAATGGCAAGATAAAGGAAGTACAGACTGAACCTGTTCAGTTCGTGGTTGAAGTGTTCCTTGGTAATCTGTTCCAGGAAGAATTGGTTGAAGGTGGTCGTGAGACCGCCAAAGACGACGGTCATAAGAGGCAGCAAAGCACCTCCAACAATAGCAGAGAAAGCGCTCAAAGCCATGATCAGCTTATCGTTAAGTGTGGAATAGCGATACAACATCACATAAGTGACCTTGACCACAGGAATGTCCAATTGGCGCTTCAAAATCGACTTTTCATGTTCCGGCAAGTGACCAAAGGGGTCTTCGCCCTCACCATCACTGCTGTTGTCATTCTTGTCTTCCTTGCTCTTGTATCCTTTCTCAGTGATGGGTACGGCGGGTGTGGGTGCGGGTGCTGCTGGTAGCGGTGCTTGGCCTAATTGTGTCTTTTCGTAGTTGGTGACTTCCACGTTCACCGTGTCGCCACTACTCGATACGTCTGAGCCATGGTGTCTATCATTCACAGGATCCATGATCTGTAGTAGAAAGGGCTATAGCCGCCCTGGGCTGGTTCGATAGCGGGGAAGAAGTTCGTCCGAGTCGTGTGGGGGCGGACGAGATTCCAGTAGCCTGAGGGGAAATTTTGTTGACGGTACGGAGTTTAGAGGCGTCACGAAAGAGTGTGTCGAAAAGAGAGAAGATCAAGACACAATTATAAAGAACTCGAGGCGAGATCGAGGAGAGGAAATCGGTTTCAGAAAAGGAGCTTGGGGACCCTAATAACTGATCTCCATAATAGTGTTGCCTCGCCCTTTGATTGTGTATATTCCTCCGCTTGGAGTTGCGGTACTAAGACCCACAGTCATACTTGCCCTCCCCTCTAAACATTGCAATGCACATGCGTCGTGTCACTATCTTTCTCGCAGTGTATTTCATGTCCAGCAGGGGCCCAAAAGGGGCGGGCTTCGATAACCGAGTCCTGCTGTCAGGAGGATTCGCCGGGATCTCCATCTTCCGAGCATGCACATCACCACGCCGCCGGCCTAGAGTAAACACCGATCTCACAGGGTCATGGTGCATAAATCGTCTTTCGTACGAGTCCACCCTCGTACTTGCGGGCATAACCTCGTATAGACAGCACAACACCCTCGCTTCGCTGCTCTTCGGCCGACCCTTTTGTGAACGGCTCACTTTTAGGCTATCTGCCCTGTCCTATTGTGGAGATGCTCTTTACGAGCTACGAATACGCTCGTTTGCGACCAAACTCAGAGGATAGGCTTTACGAAATACGTGAGACGGTCGTGAAATCGATCTTTTGTGCTTGCGCGGATCAGGATTCATCATCGAAAGCAAAAGGCATTTCAAAGTCACGCGTTGCTTGAGCGCTCAGTACAGACGTAACACAGTCAATAGGTTATAACACAACCATGAGCGAAATCGTTGATTGGAGCCCGCGTCAAGACATGGGGCTTGACCAGGTAGGCAGGTGGACATCGCTTATGATCCTTCACAAGATAAGGCGGTAGAGTACAGGTCTACTCATATCGCTACAGTGGGAGAGTCGAGTTGACAGACATTGTTAGCATTGGACAAATTAGGAAACCAGCATGGGATGTTCATCAAGATGCATGTGTGGAAAAATGCGGTATGTCATTTTCGCATAGTCAATAGGAGGTGTTTCCACGCAGCATCACGTCTCGGAGCTAGAAAGGCCCTTGAAGCTGATCAAAGTTTGTACCCAGAGTCGCCATCGCAAAAGCCACGTGAAATAAACCATACTCCTTTACAAGAACCGCTCTGCCAGACTGTCTGGGTCGAAAAAAGAATAAATGCAATGCCTAAGGAAGGGGAATCGTGCGATTGAGTGCTAGAAAGGAAAAACAACAAAACAAAGAACCAGAAAGTATGAGAACAGAGGACTTTTCTGTTAATTGCAACTTGCAATCAACAAGCAATGACGCCTGCGTTCATTGCTAATTTGTTGCTGAAGTGAGCTCCCGCAACTTTTCATCCTCAATGTACCGAGAAAACGGGATGGTATTGTCGTCATGATTCTCATGCTCGATGGCCATAGGAGGCGATGATGGAAGTGGGAGGTCTTCAGGAAGCATGCCTTCCCTTGCATGGGAGCTCAACGCATCCTCGAGACCCTGGGCATCGGAGAATTTACGTGAACCAGCTCGTACCGTATCTGAGCGTGGACTGTTTGCGTCGAAGTAAGAGTCCAAATCATCGTCGCTAGACATGAGTGTCGGCGTTGTCAGCTCGTGTTGGAGGTTGAATGGATCAGGCAAATGTCTATCGCCTGCAGCAGTTGGCGTTTTGTCCACAGGATCAGCTTGCCATTCGTGTAAGATAGGAATGCGAACATTCATCTTTGGCGGGCCATCCGGATCGGTAGCATGAGAGCCGTTGCCAGAGGACAACGCTTGTGCCACATGATATTGAAGATTGGCATCTGGTCCGCTCTCCTCAGTACTTGCCTGTGTGGACGCAGAGTGTTTGCGGGCAAGTTCACGGCGCATTTTCTCTTCTGCCCAGTCTGCACCAAAGGTGACGACTGAGGCTTGCTTGCCATGCACCATGAACCTTGCCGCCTTTCTCTCTAGCCCGGGAGTAGCCTCAACTAAGTCATCGACACGACTTCCATCCGAACGTATAGTGCTGGCGCTTTCCTTGCCTCTCTTGTGGCGTTGCGAGGAAGATGGATCATGACGGCCATCACGCAATGTGCGGTGCAGACTACGCCTACCACTCTTGATCTTGGACGCACTCTCCGGCGTCGCGGCTGAAGCTTCAGACATGACAGTGGAGGTGTTGGTGGTAGTGGTTGTTGTTGGAGCTAAAGGATCGCGTGCAAGGAGAGCTGCCTCATGATCGCGACCCTCATAACTGTGAGTAGGCGTCAGGTGACCGTGTCTGAAAGGAGCGTCAGAAGCAGCAGAGGAGAGATGCCTGTCTCCATCCTGCACACTAGACGAGACGGACATGCCAGCAAGACTATGCTTTCTGATGACAGATTGCGCGTTACTCGCAGCGGATGGCCGACGTAGTTGTTGCGGACTGTTGAGATCAAGAGGACTTGGTAGTTGCCATGCGTCGCCGAACCTGAGTGCGTGCTCTGGTGGTGTTTTGAAGACATCCCTATTGAACAGACCCTCGTTCTGGCCATCACCGTTCACCCGTGGCGAATGCGTTGGTGACTGAGGACTCGTCTGCTGGCTGACATGAGAGTTTGTCTTTGAGATTGTCTTCTGAAGGCCGCTAGTCTTGCGAACATTTGGTATCGGGGTCGAGAGCTTGGTGTCGAACATGTCTCCATCCTCTTGCAGATCGAGCGACAAGATATCCCTATGACACTTGGTCCGCCAGATGTCACGTCTGACCCATTTCAACATGGCGTCCATTCGAGCTGTGGCGTGACACACGTCTTCTCGCGTCTTTGGCTGTATGGGAGCGAGGATCAGAAGGTGACGGGCGTTTCTCATCATGTTCTCCAGACTTCTGATTGCATCGGTGACCTCTCTTTCTGACTCTACTATAGTCTGAAGCATGATTTGTCGTCGAGCAGCCAGCACCTGTCTGACCAGATGTGGAGTGAAATCTCTCTTTTCCACAGTGACTTGTCCATCGTGTGTTATCGTTGAATTGAGGGCCGAGCCGATGGATGTGTTAATTGACGAATCAACGGATGCTGTCGAGTTAAGTCTGCCACGGCTGTTGATTGTGACGTCGTTATCTGTTCCTCCAATAAAGCCACGGATCCTTACGCCGGCAGACCTGAAAGCTGCAGCATAATTGATCAACGCAATCCAGTCGTTGACCTCTGCTTCATTCTCGGCGAGGAGGACCTCTTCTTGGCCGCCATGACGAACAAGAGTAAAGGCATCCTTGTGTTTCAAGTAACTGCGATCGAGCAAGGCGACAGCATCGTCGGTCTTAATGAGCGCATCTGGTTTGAAGTCTTGGATCGGCGGTTTGAAGACAACAGGTGTATTGGTACCTTCTTGCTTGACATGAGTGTGGTACTGGGACATCAAGCCCTTGACCCAAGTGACGTTCTTGAAAAGGTAGAGTTGAGATCCTGTCAAGATGGCACCCCACTCTTGCCAGGGAGAGCGAGTCTTCTTGCGCTTGGTGGACTTTCGCCACAAGACACCAACTTTCGTCACTTTGAGATCTACCAATCCTATAGCAGACTCGCTTGGGTTGTCACGTGTGGCTTGTGACTCAAAAGCTGCAGGTCTAGAGCGAGCGGAGATGATCTGAAGGACAGCTGTGTTCACAAAAGCTTTCTGCAGCTTTTTCATGTCGAAGAAGTTTGCAGTGCCCAGATAGCTATAAGGGTCTTCCATAGTGATCGAGTCCTTGATCGATGGGCGCAAAGTGTCCAGCTTGCCGTCGCAGATCAGGGCATAGGGATCGATCGGTCCGCTGTTCTTTCTTCCGGGTTCAGGTATGCTGCCTCTGAGTTTGCTCTTCTTCGGCTTGAAAGTGAGAAGGCGTTCTCCGTTAATGTCTACTTCTTCCTCAAAGTGGATGAAAGGCGTGTAGCAGATATTGTCGTAAAAGCACCCCAGCACGTCGTCGGAAACATTCTGACCACTCGTGTTCTTGATGTAGTCATGCTTTTGCATCTTTCGCTTGTTGTTCTTGTTGAAGGCATCAGTATGTAGCATCATTAAAGAAAAGGCTATGATGTAGGCTTGATCGGGCGACATGAAAATGCCAGGATTGCACTCATGATATCTGTCAGCGAAGGCTTGAACAACGCGATCCACCTGCTGAGTCTCTTTTGGCAGTTCAGCTTCGAGCAAAAACTTGCGCAATGACATATCGATGGGCTCTCCGAAGAAAGAGAACTTGCGGCAATAACTTCGCAGAACAGCTTGAGCGAACGGATCGGATGATTTTGACAGGATTCCTGCAATGAGGCTTCGCGACACAGCTGCCTGAAGCCGCTCCAAGTACTTGCCGGGAGTATCACCTTCCTCACGATCCGGAATGACCACTGGCTCATGTACGCTAGGAGACAATGAGTTAGACTTCGAATGGAAGCCGGGCGAGGATCCACGGTCTCGGAGGTCCGAATTGTGGCGGAAACGATTGAAGCCAAGGAGTCCACCCAGACTGGTCCGACCTGAGGTTGAAGTCGAGTTTCTGGCGCTGGAAAGGACAGGGGGCGTAGGAGGAGTTTGATCCTCAGACCGGCGACCGAACGAGCTTACAGTGGAAGACCTATCTCGCAGACCAAAGCGACGGGGTGGATTGAGTATCGGCGAAGAGTTGTTGGAGTGATTGGAGTTGCTCGAGTCGTTCCGGAACAGCGGAGCTCCTCCATGAGTAGCAAGAGCGGTGATAGATGACTTTGCAAGTTGAGCAGGAGCTGGTGAAGAAGAAAGAAACAAACGCGGACGAGAAGCTTCCGTATGACGACGTTGTAGAGCACTGAGAGGAGGTGGTCGCCGTTGTCTCTCTGGCGATTCGATGTTCGAATGAGTCGAGATGGCGCTGGTCGAAGGTCGAGGCGTGGCGGGGCCGCGGCTCGTCTCTGGTTCCGGAGGAGGGTTGGAAGGAGGCGAGAGTTTGACGGGCAATGGGAAGAGCGATTTGTTCTTCTTGTTACGACGCGGCAGCTTGAAAAGGGTGGTGGTAGTGGAGATGGTGTGGGTAGTGGTGGTAGTGGCATAGGTAACATGTTCCCCAGAGCTGCGTTGTTCTCCTGACGAGTCAGACAAGCGAGTGACCGGCAGTGCCAGAGCCGAGTTCGATTCGTCGCCGTAAGGTGGAGGTGCTACAGGGTCGGGCACAAGACGATCGATGTCTACGGAGCGGCCTCTCCGCCATGGTCGGTGATCTTCGGTGGACTCGCGACGTTGTTTGGATGGGCTGAGCTTTGAGATCTGGCGCTTGAAAGGGCTCTTTGCTTTCCTCGTACGGTTGGTCGGGTGATTGTGTTCGTCCATGGTTGGGGCGGTGGTGATGATCTGAGGGTTTGGCACAGGAGCTGGTGGGAGTGAGCAGGGGTAACGAAGCAGTAAGCAGGATTACGTACATTGCAATTGATGCTGAGGAGGGACTTGAGGCACCGGAGGAGTCTTGTCTGAATCAGCGTGCAGCCTCGCTTTGGCTGAAAGCTGACCGTCGGAGAAATGCCTCCATCGCAGCATGCTGAAACGAGCCGTCGCGGGGGTAGCTGTCTGGACAGGCGGAGATGGCGGGCCCAGACTTAGCACATCCATGGGGGAGATGGGCTCTTGGGCACTCATAGGACGGTTGGTGTTCGGTGCAGGAGTGGCATAGCCAGAGTTGGGAGAAGTAGCGCCATCCTGGGTATTGCTACGAACGTCGTTCAAGAGAGTGTCCAGAGTACTTCGGCGACGCGACATAAGAGGCATGGCCGGCAAGTCGCAATGAATGGATGGTCATTTGACGGCGATGGAGCGGCGCGTCAGCGAGAGAAAGTACTAGGCGTGCATGTGTCGAAGTCGGAAGACGATTTGGCAGTCGAGAATATCTTTGCGGCTTTGTGGCTATCGAAGGGGTGCAGGAAATTGGAGATGGCGGGTCCGGGGGTAAACGAGCGTGTCTCGGTGGGAGGAATATCAATTTTGGGACACGCAGACTGGAGACGAAGCAGGGAAGCGGATCGGAAATTCAGATTGTGATTGTCTTTCAAGATGGTGAAGTGCAAGAACTGGTCTCTGCGTGACTGCCTCGTCAGCAACACGCACAAGGCTTGGAAAGGTCCCACTTCAGTAACAGGGAAGGCGCGAAGGATGTTGCCAAGTGCTTCGGTCCTGCCTCTCCACAGCCTCCGGGGCTCCGCCCAAGCTGTGACTTCTCTTGGTTTGCTACCTTGACTTGCGACAAGTAGCTGCCTAGTGCCTACTATACAACTTTCAATCATGCGCGCTCCGTCGTTGCTGCTCGTCGCCGTCTCGACGTTGCTGGCTCCCACTGTCCTTGCCGTCCCTTCATACCCGCAGCCACCGCCGCCGCCTCAGCAACCTTCGCATCGCCCAGCATGGCGTTGCGTCACCGACGCTATCGTTCGCAATATTTGGAGCCCGCCCGTTCAATCAAGACGTGAGCCTGCCATCAGTGCTCTCCCACACCCCAAGCACAGCGGCGACGTGGTTGTACGCTTCAACATCAGCAATTCCCAAGATGCCACAAGCCTCGCCGATGCCGCCGACACTCTCTTCCTCGACCTATGGGAGTACACGGACGACTGGGTTGACATAAGGCTTCAGGGAGACTTGCTACCTTCGCTATTAGGCCTGCTTCCTTCCTCTCTACACCGTGCTCACAGCTTGCTCATGGACGACTTCTCATTACAACATGCCATCTCAGACACATACCCTTCCTCCCGCTCGGCTCGTCTGCTTCAACCCAACTCTCCTACCCACCACAGTGCTTTCGGTCCCAAGCTCGGCACTTCCTCGTCCGAGAACATCTTTTTCAACGATTACCAACCCCTATCCGTCATTCAACCATGGATGCGCCTGATGGCCTCTCTGTTCACCACCCACGTCCGTATCATCAACATCGGTACCACGTATGAGGGTCGCGATATCCCTGCTATGCGCATTGGCGTACACCCGACCAACAACGACTCTCCCACACGCCGTAAGACGATTTTGATTACCGGCGGTCTGCACGCTAGAGAGTGGATTTCAACTAGCACCGTCAATTACATTGCGTACTCGCTCATAACTGGCTACGGAAAGAACCATGTTATCACGACTCTTCTGGAAGAATTTGACTGGGTCTTTGTGCCTACCATCAACCCTGACGGCTACGCTTACACCTGGGAGACCGATCGTTTGTGGCGCAAGAACCGTCAGCAAACTTCGTTGCGCTTCTGCCGTGGTCTTGATCTCGATCGCAGCTTCTCCTTCAAGTGGGATGGCGCGAACACGAGATCAAATCCCTGCAGTGAATCTTTCTCTGGCTCCGCTCCCTTTGAAGCCGTAGAGTCCAAGCGCCTGGCCGACTGGGCACGCAACGAGACCGAGAACAACAACGTCGACTTTGTGGGTCTGCTCGACTTGCACTCGTACTCCCAGCAGATTCTGTACCCCTACTCGTATACCTGCGACCAAAGCCCTCCCAATCTCGAGAACCTGCAAGAAGTCGCTGCCGGACTATCGAAGGTCATGCGTCTGTCTGGTGGCCGCTACTACCAGTCCGCTCCTGCATGCGAAGGCAATGTCGGCCTCGTCTCAACCGGCGACCGTCAAGTCTTCCCTCGCTTTGAGACTGGTGGTGGCAGTTTCCTCGACTGGTTCTACCATGATCTCAAGGTCAAGTATACATACCAGGTCAAGCTTCGTGATCGTGGTACCTATGGTTTCTTGCTACCTAGAGATCATATCGTGCCTACAGGCAAGGAGGTCTTGGATGCAGTTATTTACTTTGGCAAGCTGCTTAGTGGTCAGCTTGATCTTACTGCCACTGAGGAAGAGCAGGTTGAACTCAAGCAGCCGCTGCAGCAGGATGAAGAAAACATGACTGCCATCGATGTAGATGGTGAGGTCGAGGACGACGAAGATGTCATGGTTGAGTTGAGGCGACGATCACGGATCTAAACAACTAATCATCTGTTTTCTCTAGCATCTCCATGTTAATAATTTTACTTGCATCCAGACCTTCCGTCATCTACCTCTGCCTCTTCTTCCCCTTAATTCTAGCCTCCCCGTGGACAGAACATTGTCACGCGCATGCTGTAGGAATACACAATGTTTTGAAGATCAGTGCAGAAGCTTTGAAAGCAACGACTGCACGAATGGCTAAAACATTTCACTAGCAAGCTTGCATAAGTTTGCTGCCATTGTCTTCAAATTGTGGTTTGCGAATTGGCTTTCTTGAAAGAAGTGGTTTCGAGCAAACGCTGCTTCTAATCCCGACAAACGGCACGCTCTGGTCCTTCAAAACGAACCGACTCTGTCACTTGGCCGCAACCTTCTCGGAACCAAGACATCCACCTAGCCATGGCTTGGTACGACATCAACAATTACATCTCTCCCGAAACCATCAATGAAATTGCTAGAGAGCACTGGATCGAGACGTGCCTACGCCCTATCATCTACTTCATTACCGATCCCGTGCTGAAATGGCTCTTGGACTCCTGGGATCCACGCAGTCTACTCTCCACGGTCGCTTTCGTTGTAGCTTTCTCTGCCTTCTTCGTTCTCCTTGTAGTTGGACTCGTTCAACTTGGGTATTGTTGGTATGTTGTGAATCGCTGGCTGAGCGACTGGACCGTCAAGTTTCTCAGAGAAAAGGTAAGTTACGAGTCTCCAGAGCACAAAGACATCTACTCATATGTCATCAGCTACACTTCTTCCTTTATCGTCCAAAGGCGTTCCCTTTGATGCGCCTTCCACCAGAGCTCCGCCTGAAGATCTACGAGTACCTGTTACCTGAAGATCGCATGTTCCATCTTACGGCTGGCATGCCCGAGGCAACGTGGAAAACTCATTCGTCCACGCAAGGTGTCTTCCGCAGTAGATTCCCAGCTCTGCTGTACGTTTCTCGCCAAGTCCATCGGGAGTTTCAACCTCTTTTCTACGGCTCCAGCACCTTCGTCATCACCATCGACAGGCCAAAGGAACTGTTCAGCGCTTTGAAAATGATTGAACAACTCTTGCCTCCCAACTCAATCAATCAGGTCGACTTGTTCACTATGATGCGCGATCTCCGCCTCAGGGTAGACACTCGCGCGCTCGTCGATGTTTCTGGACCCGCTGCTAGGATGGCCATGTATGGCAAGAGCACCTGCAATTCTCATGTCGGCAGTTTGCGCGGAGAGCACAAGAGGGTCGTTGTTACTGATCACACCTATGGTTACTTGCAACACATGTACAAGGGTAAAGAGGAGACTGAGAAGACTCTGGATGAATTGGTCAAGAAGGCCAAGGTGAACAAAGAAGGCAGCAACGTTGATTGTCGCCTGATCCGTGAGATGATCGACGCCGTCTTTGAGGAGTGGTCGCTCCACCAGGAGAATGGTTTCAAGGAGAAGCTGTTGGATTGGACTCCCTGGAAGTTCTTCAGGCAGTGAGGGCAGCTCAGTATAACCGTTCCCTCCGTTGTACACTATGATATGGTATGTCGGATATTCAGATCAGCAGATGACTAGAGAACAACAGAACTACTCTTGAACCTCCTTAGACCATGTCTTGTGGCCATCATGGCAGCTAGATGTCCCTTCTTTATCATACTCTCGTGGTGAGACCAAGAGTTTTTCTGTTCCACCAGCTAAGCGCTGGCCGCCTTTCGACCTCGTAGTCTCACTGAATTTGTTTCCTCCTTGATTAATAACTTTTCCTCTCTGTGCAGTTCCTTTATGCTGTCGAACATAAGATGGGATGAGCACGGCATTCTGGATCGTTGTGACCTTTGCCGCCATGATGCCTCATTTCGTCCCGGTGATCCTGCGCACTCCAAATATCTCTTACTCTTATTCCCCGGCTCGAGCACTGGTACTGGAAGATGATCGAGTCTGATAACCGCAAAAGAGGGAGCATGCGATTCTCGATCGACCTTAGTACTCCATAGTCAAGATTTACTGATGTGATTCCACAGATGTAGAAATGTTGGAGCAATCAGTCGTCACTGCCCTTTCCAAATCTTCATCGGTAAACAAGCATGGATTTAGTGCTTTGATTTTGGAAGGTACCGTCGTCAAAGCTTGCGGCATCGCTCGTTCTTCCCCTTCATGCGATTATTCTGTCTCACCAGAGGCAGGTGTGGCAGGAATACACTTCCTCCTTCTGCTTACTAACCGCACCACTTGCGTTTCCTCCTTGCGATCTTCCACCATTTCCCTCCTATGCTAGCGGTCAATTCGCGAGGATGTTGTCCCCTGCGGAGGTCTTCGGACTCTGTATGTCCGCATTCGGGTACTTCTGGATCGCTGTGGCCATCGTTCTTATCCTCGCTCTCTTCACGTACGTCTGCTTCACAGCTTTCCGCCAGCTCGTACACAAACTTTATCGAAAGGTATGGGAAGTCATCCACCGAGCTACAAGTATACCTCTGACCCTTGCACATAGCTCAAACTGCTCTATTGGCCTGAAACAACATTCAGATTTCTCGACCTTCCGCCAGAGATCCGTCTCATTGTTTACGCCTACACTCTTCCAGAGGATCGTATCTACTACATGACCGCCCGTAACATGAGAGTCTATACAAAAGCCCAGAAGGAACTCATCGTCGACGAGGTCGCACAGCCCTTGCCAGCTCTACTCCGTGTCTGCCGTCTGGTCCGCCAGGAACTTCGCCTTATGGTCTACGAGAACAATTGCTTCTACATCACCATCTACTCGATCAGAGATCTTCTCCACACCCTGGAACTGCTCAATAACTCTACATGTTCGAGCCCGTTTTATTTCATGAATGGATCTCAGATGATGAAGCACATCCGCATCAGAGTTGACGAGCTCATCATCGACCTTCGATCGATACATTCCAATGACACACTGTTCGTACTTCAATTCTCAGAACCGTCTCCTATCTGGTTCGGTCCTGGCAAGTCGCTCCGGAGAAGCAGGACGGACATGGCAAGGATGATCAAGGCATACGCGCGTGCCGTCCGATTCTGGATCAGCGTCAGAGATGTGTCGGATCTTCTGAAATGCATTCTTGTCGACAGCGCATCGGATCCAATCCTCTTGAACAGACTCTTGCCGTGGTACCACCGTGGTCGCAAAGCGCCCATATCGCGGCTTCCGCCTGTTTGAACCCCAAAGATACCCTCCCCGTCACGACACAATCATTCTTGCTTCGAGAAACAATCGAGAAACGAGAAGTTCATATCGCTTTGAGGAAGAGATAGACAGACAGACTTAGCTTTGCATAATATCAAAGAATGTACAGAGATACTGACCTCCTACACCCTGGCACGCTCCATGGACTTTACGATGCAGATTCAAGTCCACAATAACGTACATGCGACTTCTTGCTCGTTTTTGAAAGACTTTTTCAACAACCCACTCCATCAACTCATGGACCCATTCGCTTCGACTGTTCAATCCTAGACTGAAAGATGCGAGTGGTGAGGAGATCAGAGAAGCGACTCAATCAACCATTGCGAAAGAAAGAAGAAAACGGACAAGAAGATTAATGGCAACAAGAGCAACCAAAACATCTCCATCTCATGTAACCATCCAATGGCAAAAGAAAACCGACGACCTACGTATACAAAACTGGAAGAGAAAACATCATCATGACTATATCAAAAAAGGTCATTCTTTGCATTTGACAAACATGCTATCCTATCCTATCCTATCTTGCCTTTGTCTTAATCTTGATCCTAGTGACCCTAAGGTGAAATCCTCCCTTTGCACAAATCCCGTCCATGTTTCCCTTCCCACTTGGTATACTATAAAAGCTCAATATTTCCTCCTCCTTCGAATGAGAAATGATGCTCCGTTTGTCTCCCTGATTCGTCCCGTTGCGATGTAATAACTATGATGAGCGCCGCCATATGAAGTGCCCGTATACGCCGATGTAAAAATAATACCTAGAATTGACAAAGAAAAATGAAGAAGTGTAGGGGTGATATGCAAGAAAAGTATGCAACAATGACTTTTGACTGAAGATGGAAAGAATCAACAGATAGTCGAGGTGTAACCAATTCGTAGATTGGAATGTATGGGTGAATTTGCTCAGACACATTTTCTGGCCTGGAAGAGACCAAGGCTCAGACTTGTATCGTTCGCTCCCATGATGGGCGTTGGGTCTGGCATCAGTTCCCATCGCCTCAACATGTAAGGTGTCTGCTTGAGTTCCACAGGTCCTCTGTTTACGCCCACGCCCATGCCCATGGACATCCTTGTTTGATGTGCTTGCTGCTGTTGCAGGTGTGCTTGAGACAGCGTGGGCGTGTTAGGCACAGATGGCGGACGAGCAGGCATCCCCGGACGGGCAGGAACTGGCCATGGTCTCTGTAGCATTGATGGCGACTGGTTGGCTGAAGCCGGCGAAGATGATGTTTGCAGAGGCGTCGAAGTTGGGTTCTGCTGAGCTGCAGAAGGAACGACTTTGGATGCAAGAGACAACCAAGCGTCGGGAGATGGGTGAGTTCCGAATAGATAGCGCAGACGTGGGATGCAACGAGCTTGAGGTGGTAGGTTCCGTAGGACTGTATGCATGTGCTCGTTAGAAAGGTCATCAGAGATCATGGAAGCCACATCGAGAATGTATTCAAGAGTTGGTTGCTGGCCTTGAAGCTTTGGATGAATGAGCAAAGCACAAAGAACACCCATGAGAGGGATCAAGTCTTGTGCAAGGGCATTAGCATCTTGAACTGTGTGATGCTGCATGGTGGTGAGCTGCAGCAACACTCCGATGCCAAACGACACGCGTGCCTTCTTGTCTGACTGCGCAGGATCAAGTGGATTGATTCCTTCGGCAAGCTGACCTAATCGTTTCAGCTGCTCTGTAAGCATGACAATAACGTTTGTTGGTGCTGATTGAGTCGAAGCGGCAAGTGATGAGGCCTCGACAGCTTTCAGATATCGCCTCACAGCGGCCTCTTCTTCCATGGACCCATCGACGGCGACTATGGAGGAAAGCTTCTCCAGGACGCACTCGCCTGCCCAAGAGTGAATATGACTGATGAGATCCTTGTCAAGGGCGCTCAATAATTGTGGCCAGACCGAAGACGTGTTCTCAATCGCTGTCTGGAAGGTGCGAACCAGACTAGCTTTGTCCTGCTCTGACAAGCTGTTGCCCCCGGAAAGAATTGAAGAGATCTGCTGCAGGGCCAACTGGCTAAAAGGCAGTGAAAGTTCTGTTGTTGAACCAACGATCTTGGTCACTTTGTCGATCACTGACATCTTTGCATGTTGTTCCTGGGGCTCTAGACCCAGCAACGAGTCCAGGAGAGGTTGAACGGAGTTCTGAGCCAGCATAGGGTTGGATCTGCAAACCAGCTCCTGCGCAACTAACTTGGGATCCTTGACGATGTACCGGCGAAGAAGAGCAGTGACCTTCTCTTCTAGAGGGTTTCCGGTTTTCGAAAGAATGCTTTGCGGGCTCAGTTGTAACAGCAGCCAGATGATGCGCATAACCACTCCCATGTTTCTCAGACAGAACGTGTTCTGTGAAACCTTGAATCGATAAGCCTCGGCGGCCTGGTTCTGCATTACAGACGTGGAAGGAATCAAAATTCTTGCACAAGTCATAGCTAGACGGCTAGCGTTGGCGGGCTCTGTGGATTTGACAGTGTTGAGTTTCTTGTCCCAAATCTGAAAGAAGCTGTCCAACTTCAAGCAACCGGAACCGACCAACGAGGTAACAACGCTTTCTACAGCTTCGTATGGGGCGACGGTCTCAGCCATCCGGACTACGAGCCTCTGGACTAACTGCTCGAACGTCGTCTGATCGAACGACCGCAGTTGTGCAAACCAGGTGCTAGCGCGGGACAGCCCTTGGGATCCCATCTTGACGCTGCGATCCGCAACTGTGGTGAACATGCGCATCATGAGCTGCTCATCCATAGTATTGCCGCTGTTAAGCACTCGATCGATATCGTTATCAGATTCAAGGCTTCCAGAATGAGAGATTGCCATGCTGTCTGATGCCGGCGAGCATGCGACGGTAGAGCTTTGGATTTCGCACATTGCAAGCTCGCTATCAATGGTCTTTCCATACATCGCACCGGCCGGCACGCGACGGACCAATCCTGACAATGACAAGAGGAAAGTGCGGTCCAAAGGCTGCCTTGAACGTAGCCGACGTTGTTGTTGGTAGATTTGAGAGACCAGTGCTGGCAGGAAACCCATCGTGGCGAATATTTCAATATTCAAGTTGACAGTGTCTGCAGTAGCGGCCAATATTTGTGGGTTGCTACCATTGGATGCTGCAGCAATGACTTTGGCCAAGCTCGGGAAGTCTTCAAATTGCTCCAATGTATGGCGCACCAAGCAGAAGGCGGCGAGGTTGCCGTTGAAGCTAGTGTCACTGATCGAATCAAAGCTTGGTGATATCACTCTCTCACAGAGCCATTGTGCGACTGCCATCTTGACAGCGCCAACAGGCTTGCTGGTGAGAGCAGGCTCATGTGATGGTACGCCAGGGCTAGGCAAGGACATGCCACCAAGGTGTTGAGACAAGACGGTCTTGTAGTTCTCGATCTCTCGTGACTCCGCATCGGCGTGATATCCGACTCGATTTAGGAGTGTGCGCCTCAAGTTGACGATGTGTGAAGAAAGGTAAGCAGTCGGTAACTCTAGGAGAAGCTGGGCCTCATTCGCAGCAGCACTGGAGCCAGAGAGAACACCCATAGAGATGAGCCATTGGAGGTATCTGCCAACCGAAAAGTGGCCAGATCGTGCCAAGGCAGAGACAAGTTTGTAGATCAGGCGAGGCTCCACGGTATTGTCGTGTCTAGCCTTCTCGAGCATGGTCAACACATCATCGTCTGCACTGAAGCCAGCAAAACTCCAGAAGCGTATCAGCTGTGCAGCGAGGTAGACACGAGCAATACCAGAACGATGTTTGGAGGTTGCCCACTCAAGCACTGTGACCAACACGAACCGCGTGTCAAGTCCAAGTGACTCGCATTGAGTGGCAATCCTGTCAATTTGAACGTCCAGGCCGACAGAATCCAAGATGTCCAACAGCCTAAGTCTGGGAGTCCTCGAGGTTGCCTGAGGGGTTGCACCTGACAAACGATTGTTCCGTCTAGTGACATTGGCCAAGCCATCAGCCTCCATGTTGATTCGACCGCTCGGCTTGACAGAAGCAAAGTAGGTTTTGTAATCGTTCCAAGATTTTGGTAAGACTAGACATCCTCTGTGGTTGACGGCCAGGACACTGATCAGCTGGTTCAAGCGTGTGACGAGCTGTAAATTGATGCCATAAGGCGTGCTGGATAGAGATTTGGCGTGACTAAGGAGAGCTTCGGCAAGACGGTGACCTCGTTTTCGGTGGGAGATGAGATGTTTCCAGTAGATCTGAGTGAGTAGAATCCAGACGGGTAGTCTTTCGGAAGAGCTTTGCTTGAGAGAAGTAAGAATCCAGTCCATGTAATGCTCTTCGTCGAGGAGATGCTCGGCGTAGAAATGAGTGCCCAAGCGGACAGCATAGTTCATCTTTTGCGACCATCCTGGTTGACCGCAGCTAGAGATGATGCTGTCGACAAATTGCTCTACAAAGACAGTCCATTCTTTGATCCACTTCAGTTCACCAGCCAAGGCAGCAGGGCCAGAGACACCTTTTCTCTTGAAAGCACGGATTTCGTTGGCGCCGACACACTTGGAAAGCCACACGGCTCTGGCGATGGGAATGTCCTTGGTAATACAATGATCGAGGAGCACTTTACCTCTGATGCCGTGGGGGATGGTCCTACTCAACCTTCGCAATGGCACATCGGGGTTGGCGAGGTCCTTGAGCCATGCCTCTCTCTTAGTGTCGGTCAAAGTAACCCTCGGCGGCGGCTTGAAGGTGGAAGGGGCGGTGCATAGACGCATCGAAGCCCTCTTGTCCAGCACTTGGACGAAGAGGGCAGACAATACGCCCAGACCATTCTTGTTCTTCAAGCTGGGCCACAGGTGAGGGCGAGCGATGTTTGATTCGGTTTGTGAAGCGCCGGCGGGCTTGTCGCTGTATCCAGACTTGATAAGGTGCTCGTTCAGCACATCTTCCGGGTGCTTGCCTTCGATGTTGGTCCATGGGAAAAAGTCGGCGGCCTTCTCTTTGGGGAGTTTGGTGGCCACTGCGGGTGGTTGTAGGCCGTTGGCTCTTGTTGAAGGATCCAGGACGGGTGTGGGGGAGGGCTTCGGTAGTTGCGGGCGAGATTGGCCTGGAGCGGTCAAGGTCAAGGATTGAGGGCGACGAGGTAGGGGCAGTGATGTTGTAGGCTGCGAGAGGAGGCGTGGCGGAATATGTTGCTTGGGTTCGTCGGGAGTGTTGGCCGAGTGGCCGCCGTACTGAAGCATGCCGTTTGCCGTGTAGGCCGAGTGGTTTGCCTCGTCGACGTCGGAGATGTCATGTTGGGTGTTCAGGTTGACGTTGCTGAGCTTGGAAGGGAGAGCAGGGCGGTTCAGAGGGCGAGGGCGAGGGCCAGGAACTTGCGTGCCCGCTGTTGGTTGACTTATCATGGCACTGGTGCGTCGTGGTTGCACATTTCCCGAGGGCTCATAACGACGCCTCAGAGGGACGAAGCCATGGTGATAGCGATGGCGGCGGCGTGGTTATTGTTGTGGTGAAAGCAAGAGTTGGCCTGGATGGTGCGACACGACATGCTTGATGCTCACTCAGTCACAGGCACACGTCGCACATGAGAAAGAGGGTGAGATTGTGCAAGATGGTCCAGAGCAGGTGATAGCCTGATAGCCTGATATGTCATTCCCGATCAACCGTATCAGCCCTGGCGCTGTCTAGCGAAACACTCCGCATCTTTCCCTTCACCGTATGTAAACCAACTTCGTCACTTTTACCCTGCTTCTACCGCAATTCCATTGGCTGCGCAAGCCACCGGCGCGCCTGCCTTTTTCCGACCAACTCAGCAAACATTTTCTACGCTATAAGTCCCGTCGTCTCCAGACATGACCTGACTCTCCCAATCTCCCAATGCGTCCATTCCTACAGCGACGAATCTGCAACACTATCTCGGCCCAGCTTCTCCCGGTGGAGAAAGCGCCATCTTTCTTTGTGTGCTTTCAGCCTCGAAACGGCCCTGTCAAACCTTCACTGATCACTACTCTGACCATCTTGTTTGCTTCTTCCATCATCGCTCTGGAGACTAGTGACTGGCGTGATGAGTCCTTTTGCTCTCGTAATATCCGTCGCAGGCGGACCTGTCTCGGCGTCGATTTGCAAATGCCGAGAGTTTTGCTTTTCCGCATCTTGCATCTCTGTTCCTGCCTCTTTCTCCGCACTTTTGCATCAATTGCCCTTTGTTGTTTAGTGCCCGCCGGCCTTCGCACTCTGCGTATGCATCATCCTTCCTCGTGCCTTCTTCTCCTTGCAGCAAGTCTCAGATTTGCATGTCGTGCTTCACTCAACGCTTTCAAAACATCTGCCTTGGACTTTGATTGAACATGAACTCGCGCCCGGTCAAATGCGCACGCACTCCCTCTCCCAATCTCACATCCCCTTTCATCTGCATACCTGAGATAAAGCGAGGTGTCGCATCTATATACCGTATCTCCTTGGCCGCCTTATCCGTACCAAGCCCACGTGCTTGCTCACCTCCCTGAAGGAGCAGGTATCTATCGACTGTAACTTATCTCCAGACTTCGTGGCGGCGTGCCCTTTGTTGTTCTTTCACCGGCGTCTCAAAGATACACATCTTACTCCACATTTTGCATTACAAACTCTGGGCTATCTGTTGAACAGACCGGCCGTACGGACCGGGTATCTGCCTCCAAACTCTTGACTATCTTTTCGACCTCGACTCATGAAGCCTTGTTCAAAGCCTCGATCTCGCAATCACTTGTATTGTCAATCTTGGACCAGACCATGAATCTCCGACCTCGCAGCGTGCCGGATATCCCAGATTCCATGACAAAGACCAGTGACACGGAGTTCTACCCGAAAAGCACTGCCACGGTGCGCTTTTGATGCTCTCCACCACTTTGATGGATGCTGCTACGTTTCGCTTGACCAATTGAGACCATGCACTGAACCTCGAGAGTTTTGACGGCATTTGCTTTCTTGTCTCTTCCCCACATTCCGCGAGCCGCCTATAGCCGCTTCTACCTCATCTTTAACCCTCCATGGGCCGATAAAGGATATGACAAGGGGAACGCAGTTGCAAAGGTCTCCGACGGGGCAGGACTTATTTTCTCGGCAAGGTATAGCGTATGGCTATCGCAATGATCAATGCTTTCATGGACAGAAGGCTCACTCATTATGCAAGAGGCAGCCTTGGCCATCGAGAACAATTGCACCAATCTGATAAGCAAAATACCTGTCAATAGCCCGCTCTTGTCGATAGACACACCGGCGGGCGAACCTCAAGGCTCGAGGATCGAGCTAATCTCGCGGCGGAAATTTTCGACTTCGATACATCCATGCCTCCATCGACCTCGGTATCCAGGACTCGGCCGAGGTCGTGCAATCGCACGCCACGCAATCGCATCATAGCACGCTGACTTTCGCAGGAAGGAGCAGAATGTAAGACGTACCCAGATGACTCCAGCATGCCGAGCGAGGACGTCCAAGTGCCCACCATCTCTGGATGGGCTGTGTTCTACATGTACCACTGCACTGCTTCTGCCATGCCAAAAACGTGTGTACATTTTGGTCAATTCCGACGTACCTAGCACATACGGCCACAGTCAGCTGAAAACTGGGCATCCCGTCCGCTCTGCCATACATAAGCAGTTGAACGGCAGATTAGTACTACGGTGGGTGACCACG